>Ga0181535_10000130_pt1 | contig 114128 bp, 107 predicted proteins | sample PEATcosm2014_Bin_44_FD_119774 | JGI IMG/M metagenome (GOLD analysis project Ga0181535, IMG submission 119774) | Peatland microbial communities from MTU Mesocosm Facility, Houghton, MI, USA - PEATcosm2014_Bin17_30_metaG | ecosystem: Environmental > Terrestrial > Soil > Wetlands > Peat | place... | reverse complement strand
TTCTTCGCGAAGCTGCGGGGCGCGCTGTCCGAATTGGACGACTTCCAGCGCGATTTCTTCGCGTCGATAGACAGGACCCTCGGCGAGGGCTTCGACGAGATCGAGCGCGACCTCGACGAAGCCACGGCGTTCTTCTCGGCCCTCCTCGGAGAGGCCAGGACCGTGCGCGATCCCGTGCTCCGCGTGATGGGGGAGATACAGCTCCAGGATATCGTCCGGCAATCGCTCCAGCATGTCGGGATTTCCCTCGAGGAAGCCCGCGAGACCGGGGCGGGCGATCCCGCCTTCGTGGTCGCCGTCGCCGAGCTCTGCGGCAGCCTCATCGAGGAGGTCGTCGGCAAGCTAGACGCCAGCGCCCTCTCCTTCGGGGCCGACATCGGTACGGTGAGTGCGATAGTGAGCGAGAGCGAGCGCAAGCGAACCGATTACCTGAAGGCCCACGCCTCGATCGAATCCTGCGCCGACGCGGGGGCCTTCGAGAAGGGATCCGAGCGCTACCTCGAGCTCAAGAGAGGCGTCGTCGTAATGGCGTCGCGCCTGACCGATCACGTCGCGGGGCTGGAAGGCAGCTTCAAGGGCCTCGCCGCGCTCCTTTCGCGCTTCCAGAACATTGTCGTGGCCTCGCGCATCGAGGTAGCCAAGACGAAAGCCCTCGCCGGCGTCGCCACGACCGTCGGCGGCATGATCTCCCTCACCGAGCGGATAGAGGACGACGTGGGCGCGGCCATGGACACGACGAAGGATTTCACCAGGCTCGCGGTCGACGCCATCTCGGGATATTCGGTCGATGGCTCCGCTGACGGAGATGCAGGCGCAGAAGGCGCAAGGCTCGTGTCGACGCTCCGGACGGTCGAGGAGGATATAGCCCGCCTTTCTAGCGCGCAAGACTCGCTACGCTGCGCCATCGACGAGTTCTCGCTCTATACGGGGGATTTCATCGCCCTTATCGCGCGAGCCGGGGAGCAGCTCTCGCAGCTCCGCGGCCTCACGGAGCGGCTCCAGGCCGTGGGCCGGAGCCTCGGGGAGATCAGGTCCTCGCTGCAGGCCTCGCTGGGGCCCGAGCAGCGGAGGGACGATTCCGAGAGGCTGCGCCGGATGGTCGAGCGCTTCACCATCTTCACGCACAAGAAGGCAGCGGGGACCATCGGCCGCTTCGCCGTCGAGGAAGGCGGGAATGCGGGCGAGGTCACGCTCTTTTAGGGCGTAGATCGGTGTTCAGGCACAGCGTCTCCCGATTCGAGCAGGAACTCGTCACTATCCATCCCGGCGAGTACTTCGCCACAGTCGAGGACACGATAATCTCGACCGTCCTCGGCTCCTGCATTGCCGTCGGCCTCTACGATCCGGAACTCAAGGTCGGGGGCCTGAACCACTTCATGCTCGCCCACGACTACGGCAAAAGCGATATGGTCAGGAGCCCCGACGCGAGATACGGCATGTTCGCGATGGAGCTCCTCATCAACGACCTGATGAAGCTGGGAGCCAGGAGGGGGGCGCTGAAGGCGAAAGTCTTCGGCGGAGGGGCCGTCCTTCGGTTCGCGGGCGGGGGCGGCACGAAGATACCCGGCGGCAATATCGATTTCGCCTTCGAGTATCTCGACAAGGAGGGGATACCTCTACTCGCTTCGGACGTCGGCGGCCAGGAGCCCCGGAAGATATTTTTTTACGCGCGAACGGGGAAAGTGCTGCTGAAGAGGATCGCCGGACCGCTCGTCGGGCTGGTCGAGAAGGAAGAGGAGCGCTATCTCGCCAGTCTGAGGAAGACCGCGGCGGAGGGGTCGGTCGTCCTCTTTTAGGATCCGATCGGCGGGCAGGCGCGGATCGCGGCCTCCCGCGCCTGTCCGGGGGACCGCCGAAACGCTTATGCTTCGGAGGTCTTCGTGTCTTTCTTCGCCTTTTTTTCGGCGCGCTTCTCCTTCAACGTCTTCTGAGGTTTCTTCTTCTCCTCGTTCTTCTGCTTATCCTGGGATTTCACGAAATACCTCCTTATAAGGATTATTCGCCCGCTATTTTACAGCCTTCGAGGCATTTTGCAAATAGGGACGAAGATTCGCCCTCTTTTCCACGCATTCGGCCCCCGGGGAAGCCGATCTCGATCGCAGGAGACTTTTGTCATGGAACTGGATTTAAATACGCTGGATAGCCTCCCCCTCGCCGGGCTCTCCTCGTCTCGCGAAGCCCATTACCGCGAAGGCAGCGAGCATGGAGGTCGCTGCGATGAGAAAAATCGAGCGTATTCCGAATAGGTCGGAGGAGAGCCCGGTCAGCGGCGGGGCGATGATCGATGAGGACTCCTTCGCGACGTAGTAAGCGGCCGTGTAGATCCCCATGTCGGCGTAGGTAGCCATCTGCCACAGCATCGGGAAGGAGTTGGCGATTATCGCTATCCAGAAGGCCCCCAGGCAGAACATGAGGAAGAGGAAGCTGAAAAGCCTCGCGGAAGCGGATAGACCGAGCCCCTTCGTCACCGGATCGTGGAGGAAAACCGCCACGAACACGATGGAGAGGGCGAGGAGGGAAGCGCGTACGACCCGTTTGCGGCCGAGACGCGACGCGAGGACGCCCGCCGGGACGGCGAACGCGATCATCGCCACCGCCGCCGCTCCCATCGCCAGTGAGGTGCTTCCCACCGGGACCCCTACAACGTCGAGCATGTAGGTGCTGAGGCAGGGCAGTACGCCCTGGTACCCGAAGAACCAGAGGAAAATGGAGACGAGTATGAGGAGGGCGCTTTTCTCCTCGGCTCCGGCTATGGCGCGCAGTGAGACCAGTACAGGGACACGCTTCTCGACGCCCCGTTCGCCGCGGTTCCTTTCCTTTACGAAAGCGAAGAGCAGGATGAGGCTCGCGGCGACGAGGACGGCGGCCAGTATGAACGGCGCCTTTCCCGTGGTGGTGCCGAGGAAGGGCAGGAAGATCGAGGGGCCCATGAGCGGGCCGAGGACCAGGGTGGCGATGATGCCCGCCGCCGCCCCGGCCATGTTGATGACGCCGTTCGCCTCTGAGCGGTATTTCCCGGGGACGATATCCGGCATCAGCGCGACGACCGGCCCGCGCGCTCCCTGCTTGAATACATTGAGGGCTATTATGAGGACCACGAGGGTCGCGAGGGAGCTCGCGGCGGCGAAGGGCAGGGCCGCGAACAGGAGGGCGCTCAAAGGGATGGTCGCGAGGATGAAAGGCATCCTCCGCCCGATCCTGGTCCTGGTCTTGTCGGACCAGACGGAGACCAGGGGGATGAGCAGGAGGGCGAAGACATTGTCGATGGCCATTATCGCGTTGCGGGCGGCCATCGAATCCAAGTACTTCTTCAGGAAGATGGGCACGAAATTATCGTAGAGCGGATCCATGAGCCCCATCGTGAAGAAGCCCAGGCTTATGAGGACGGTACTGCCGACGTATTCCCGGAACCCTCCGCTCGCGGAGTCTTCGGGCTTTCCGGGATCCGTTCCGGTCAGACGCGGACCCTGAGCGCGCCCTGGTCGCGCACCGAGATCGGTATGACCGAGCCCGGGCCGAAAAATCGCGACATGAGCTCAGCATATCCGCCGGAAAGCTTCCTGGGCACGTAGGCCTGGATGGTGCCGGCGAAACCGCCCCCGTGAACGCGCCAAGCGCCCTTTCGCCCGATGTAATCGGCGCTGAGAGCGAGGGCGACGGAGAGTCCCTGCTCCGCGGGGGCCGAGGGAGCATAGACATTCTGCGCGAGCTCCCAGGAGGACCTCCCCGATTTCTTCACCAGCTTGAGGTATGCGCCGAGATCGTCGGCCGTCAGGGCCTGCGTCATGGCGACGACCCGCTCGTTCTCCGCGGCGAAATGGAGAGATCGGAGGAAGGCGCGATCGCCGCAGGCCTCCCTTATCTCGGGGCCGCGGTCGATGAGCGCGGCGGGCTTTACCTCCCTCAGACAGCGCGCGCCGCAGGCCGCCGCCACCGCCTTCATCTCGGTGGGGACTGCCGCGTAATCGGCCGTCAGGTCGGCGTGGTTCCCCCCCGTGTTCACGACGACCAGATCGTAGCCTTCCTCGGCGAAATCGTATTTGATGCGCTTGACCTTGGGGGCCGCGGCATCGGCGAAATCTATAGCGATGATCCCGCCGACGGCGCTGGCCGTCTGGTCCATGAGGCCGCAGGGCTTGCCGAAATACTCGTTCTCGGCGTATTGGCCCATCTTGGCGATTTCCACGGGCGGGACCTCGATCCCGGCGAGGTCGGCCATGATCGTGCCGAGGAGGACCTCTATCGCGGCGGAACTCGAGAGCCCCGATCCGGGAAGGACCCTAGAGGCGATCCTTCCCGTGAATCCGCGGAGCTCTGCCCCGCGCTCCGCCAGCGCCTTCGCGACCCCGCGGACGATAGCGGCCGTCGTGCCGCGCTCGGAGGGGACCCGCTCGAGAGAGGCGAGATCGACGACGATCGGCGCCGGATAGCCTTCGGAGACGAGCCTGATTAGACCCTTGTCCGAAGCGGCCACGCAGGCGACCGCGTCCAGACTCACGGCCGCGCAGAGCACGCGTCCGCAATTGTGGTCAATCTGGTTGCCGCCGAGCTCGGTCCTTCCCGAGGCGGAATAGAAGCGGAGCTCCGAGTCCGAAGCTCTGCCCGCGGCGAGATCGCGCGCGGTCAGCTCGGCTAGGCCGGCGTATCGCCCAACCTGGCGTCCGGCGTCGTCTCCATAGAGCTCGGTCAGCGCCTTCCTGGCCGGCTTGTCCTCGAACCGTCGCTTCCAATCCGTCTGCTCGGGCATAATCGATCTCCCTATGGCCGGAATGCGTCGAGCATCCCTTCGATCTGGTCGGGGATTGTAGCGGAAAGGGAGCCGACGGGGAAGTGTATCATCCCACGGGATTTGACACGATCCTTTCCTTGCTTTAGTCTGAACTCCAGGATGAGACCGAAACACCGCCCGGGCCCGGCCCTCGTCGCTGCCCTTCTCGGGGCGGCAGCCTTGGCGGGGGCTTTCTATTTCAAGCCCCTGCCGGCCCTCGAGGACAAGGATCTCCTTCGATCGGACTCTTCGGTCAGCGTCGAGGCGAGGCCTGCCGGCATCCTATTTATGCCGGTCGTCGCCGCCAAGTCCTCCGGCCTCATATTCTACTGCGGCGCCCGCGTCCCGCCTGAAGCTTACGCCTATCTCGGGCGAGCATGCGCCGAGGCAGGCTATGCCGCGGTCCTCTCGTCTATGCCGTTTAATTTCGCGGCCCTCGATCCGACGAGGGCCGCCCTTGCCGCCGCTGAGAATCCGGGCGTCGCTCGCTGGGTCATCGCGGGCCATTCGCTGGGGGGAGCGGCCGCCGCGGACTTCGTCGAGCGCAACGCCGGCTCGAGGAAGGGCGCCGTGGCCATCGCGGGACTCCTACTCATAGCTTCCTATCCGAGCCGGCGTGCCGACCTCTCGACCAAGTCTTTTCCCGTCGTTACTGTAAGTGCCTCGCGCGATGCCCTGGCCACTCCCGCAAAGATCGCGGAGGCGAGGACCCGCCTGCCCTCCGGAAGCCGCTGCGTCGAGATCGCGGGCGGCAATCATGCGCAGTTCGGCGAGTATGGACCCCAGCCGGGGGACGGATTCGCCGAGATACCGGGGCCGACCCAGCGAAAGGCTACGATCGAGGAGGCGCTGGGCCTCCTCGATCGGGTCGAGGCCGGGGCCGGGAAGTAGGAGCCGATATGCAGCTCAAGACTCTGGACGACATTCTCGTGGGGGCCGCTCCCGACGTCGGCAGACGCTGGCTCGCCAAGCTCCGCAAGGCCGAGAACATCTCGGCGCTGAACTCCGTGGAGGACGCGGAGCTGCTCTCCATCCACGGGGAAATCATTCGCAAACTCGGACGCTGGTTCGACAAGAGCGCCGATAAGAACGAGATAGGCGCCTTCTTCGTGATGGTCGGCAAGGAGTACTGCGCTCAGTCGATCCCCCTCTCGGAGCTGACTTTCTCCCTCAACCTCGACCGGAAGGCCGTCACGGAGCATATCGTCGAGGGCGAAGAGCTGGAGGGCGCCCATCGCATCTACGGTCTCATGGAAGTCCTCGACCAGGTGGGGGATTTCTTCTTCCTCGGCTCCTATTACCTCACGAAGGGCTATCTCGAGGACACTTTTAAGCGCATGCAATGCGAGCAACGTCTTGACGACGAGACGTTAAACAGGTATTTTCCGGACGACTTCTTTTTCAAGGATCGATAGAGAACCGAGTATGGATGCCCTATCCGCGCGCAGCCTTCTGATCGTCGCCGTACTCCAGGCATCGGTTTCCGCCACCGCCCTCGTCTCGTCGCGGACGGCGGCGCTCGCCGCGGGGGCGATAGGCGCCCTCGCCCTCGGCCGCTACGCAGCCGTGGCGTTCTTCGCGTCGACGATCGGGTCCTCCGCCAGAGCGGGACTGCGGGCCTTCGCGGCCTCGGCTTGGGTCCTAGGGCTGGCTGCCCTCGTCGCCGCGGTCGCCGCGGTCGCCCTGCGGGCGCGCCCCGCGCTGCCGTGGGCCGTAGCTGCCGCCTTCGCGGGTCCCTTCGGGATGTCCGCGCTGGCTTTGGGCTCTGGACTGTGCTCCCTGTCGGCGGGCCGTACCGCCTCGGGCGGGGCGGGACGTTCGGGAGGTAGGCGATGAGCGCGCCAGTGCACGCCATGTCGATCAGCGAGAGGATCACCGAGGGCATCGGCATCAAGACCATCTTCACCATTCACGCCTTCGGCATCGCCGTGCCGATCTCCGATACCGTCGTCTCCACCTGGGTTGTGATGGCCATCCTCATCGCGGCCTCGATCCTGCTCACCAGGCGCTTCAGGGAGATCCCCAAGAAGCCTCAGCTCCTCCTCGAGGCGCTGATCGGCTTCATCAACGACTTCGTCACGGAGAACGCGGGTCACCACGGCAAGGACTTCGCGGCCTTTTTAGGCACCATCTTCATCTTCATGATCACCGCGAACCTCGCGCCCATGCTCACCCCCGTCGGCGGCTTCGGCTTCGAACCGGTCTTCGTGATAAAGCCGCTGACCAGGGACATCAACGTCACGGCCGCGTTCGCGATCACGGTCATCGTGACGGTCTTCCTCTCGGGCATCCGCTACAAGGGACTGAAAGGGTGGCTCAAGAGCCTGGTAAGCCCCATGCCTTTCATGCTGCCCTTCAACCTGATGGAATACGCGATCAAACCGATGTCCCTCTGCCTCCGCCTCTTCGGCAACATCCTCGGAGCATATATAATCATGCAGCTCATCGAGGCCGTCGCGCCCGTCATCTTCCCGCCGATCGCGGGACTCTACTTCGATCTTTTTGACGGCCTTATACAAGCGGTCGTATTCTCGTTCCTCTCGACGATCTATATCGCCGAGGCAATCGAATAGGAGGAATCATGGACGTTCAATCTGCGGCGTTGATCGGGGCCGGTATCGCGGTCCTCACCGGACTCGGGGCCGGCTTCGGCATCCCCCTCGCCACCGGCAAGACCTCCGAGGCAATCGCCAGGCAGCCCGAGGCATCCGGCAAGATACAAGGAGCATTCCTCCTCGGCATCGCCCTCGCCGAGGCCACGGCCATCTACGGTCTCGTCGTCGCCCTTCTGCTCATCTTCAAGTAAGAGAGGCAAAGGGAGACAGGTCGTGCTCAACTTTACGGTCACGTTCTTCATCACCATCGTCAATTTCCTCGTCCTCTACATCGTGCTCAGGAAGCTTCTCTTCAAGCCCGTCACGAATTTCATGGACGCGCGGGCGAAGAAGATAAAGGACGCCCTCTCCGACGCGGCGATAATGAAGGGCCAGGCCGAGGAGTTGGCGGCCCGCTACGAGGGGCTCATGGCCAACGCGGACGCCGAGGCGGAGCGCCTCGTCAAAGAAGGCGAGGACCGCGCCAGGGAAGAGGCGAAAGCCCTCCTCGACAAAGCGGCCGCCGAGGCCGCCGAGACGAGGCGCAGGGGAGAGGAAGCCGCCGAGCGCGAGCGCGAGAAGGCTCGCCAGGAACTCGCCGGCGACATAGCCGCCTTCGCGGCCGAAGTGGCCGGCAGGCTCGTGGGCCGCGCCGCCGCGGCCGAGGACGCGCGCGCCGCCGAGCATCTCGTGCGCGAGCTGGAGGCCGGCCGTGCCCGATAGACGCCGCGCCTGGGCGCGGGCCCTCTTCCTGGCCGCTCCGGACCCGGCCAGCCGCGCCGCCTTCGCGGACGCGCTCGAGGGTCTGCGAGGCGCAGTGGAGCGCGACCGGCCCATCCGCAACTTCCTTTCCGATCCCTCGGTCCCCAAATCGGCGAAGATTTCGGTCATCGCGGCCTCTCTGGGCTCTCCCGCGCCTGCCGGCGCCGCCGCTTTCGAGCGTTTCTGCTCGCTCATAGTCGAGAAGGGGAGGACTACGCTCCTGTCGCATGTCGCTAGGTCCTACGGCGAGCTGCGGGATGCGGACGAGGGCATTGCCCGACTCGACGTCGAGGCCGCGCGCGAAATGGCCGAAGAGGCCCTGCTGCGGGTCTCCAGGGCCTGGACCGTCTACGCGGGGGTCAAGGCTACTCGGGCCACGGTCCGCGTCAATCCCGCTCTCATCGCGGGCTATCGCCTCAGGGCGGGCTCGCTCCGCATCGATTATTCGATAGCCGGCCGCCTCGAGCGGCTCAGGCGCGAGCTCGCGCGGCCGCTCGGGAAGGGCTCGGCTTCGGCCGGAGCCTCGGGCGACGCGGCGCGAGGAGAAGGATGATATATGCCGTTTCGACCCGATGAAGTCACCGCTATCCTTCGAGAGCGCCTCGGTGCGTTCGAAGACCGCATCGACCGTGAGGAGGTAGGGACCGTAGTCCAGGCGGGCGACGGGATCGCCCGCGTGTACGGCCTAGACTCCTGTTCCTACGGGGAGCTCGTCGAATTCGAGTCGGGAGGCGTGGGCATGGCCCTCAATCTCGACGAGGACGATGTAGGCTGCATCCTGTTCTCCGATCAGGATAAGGTGCGCGAGGGCGAGACGGTGCGCCGCACCGGACGCGTCGTCGAAGTGCCCGCGGGCCCCTCCCTCTTCGGTCGGGTGGTCGACCCTCTGGGCGCGCCGATAGACGGCGGCGGCCCAATCGAAGCGAAACGCAACATGCTCATCGAGCGCCGCGCCCCTTCGGTCATTGACCGCAAGAGCGTCGGCGTGCCCCTCCAGACGGGCATACTCGCCATCGACGCGATGATTCCTATAGGCCGCGGACAGCGCGAGCTGATCATCGGAGATCGCCAGACGGGCAAGACGGCCCTTGCGGTCGATACGATAATCAGCCAAAAGGGCCAGGGCGTCGTCTGCATTTACGCCTCCATCGGCCAGAAGGCCTCTACGACCGCCCAGGTCGTAGAAACCTTCCGGCGCTACGGAGCCCTGGACTATACGATCGTCGTGGCGGCAACCGCCAAGACCACGGCTGCCCTCCAGTACCTCGCGCCCTATTCGGCCTGCGCCATCGCCGAGTATTTCATGGACGAGGGCAAGGACGTCCTCGTCATCTACGACGATCTCTCCAAGCATGCCGTCGCCTACCGCGCACTTTCCCTCCTCCTGCGCAGGCCGCCCGGACGCGAGGCCTACCCCGGGGACGTCTTCTACCTCCACTCGCGACTGCTCGAGCGCGCCGCGCGATTGTCGCCCGAAAAGGGCGGCGGCTCGATAACCGCGCTGCCCATAGTCGAGACCCAGGGAGGCGACATATCCGCCTACATACCTACTAACGTAATTTCGATAACCGACGGGCAGATCTTCCTCCTTTCCGAGCTCTTCTTCTCGGGCGTCCGCCCCGCGGTGGACGTGGGCCTTTCCGTATCCCGCGTCGGCGGCGCCGCCCAATCGAAGGCGGTGCGCAAGATCGCCGGTCGAGTCCGCCTGGACCTGGCGCAGTACCGCGAGCTCGCGGTCTTCGCGCAATTCGGCTCCGACCTAGACAAGGCCACGCAGGACCAGCTGGCTCACGGCAAAAGGCTCGTCGAGGTGCTCAAGCAGGGGCAATATGCTCCGATGCCCCTGGCTGACGAGATCGTCGTCCTCTTCGCCGCCGTCAACGGATACCTCTCCGACGTGAAAGTGGAGGAGGTGCGGCCCTTCCTTGATCAGGGGCTCAAGACCCTGAGATACAAGCATAAGGCTCTTCTGGATACCCTCCAGACCAAGGGCGAGCTCTCGCCCGAGTCCGAGGAGGAGCTGCGCGCCGCCCTCGACGATATACGCAGCCATAAGAAGGCCGACTAGCCATGGAGACGATGCGCGACATCCGCTCCCGGATGAAGAGCGTCCGCCAGACGCGCCAGGTCACGGGCGCCCTGAAGCTGATCTCGACCTCCAAGCTCCGCAAGGCGCGCCGGAGGCTCGAGGACACGCTCCCGTACTTCGACGGGATAACGGAGGCGATGCGCGACATCATAGGCCATTCGGAGGAAAGCGGCCAGAAATGGTTCGACGCTCGGCCGGACAAGGCGGACCGGAAGGTGGCCACCCTCGTCGTCACGGCGGACATGGGCAAGGCGGGCGGCTACAATCACGCGATCATCCGCTACGTCGAGGAGTCGTGCCCGCTCGGCTCCCTGCTGCTGCCCGTCGGTAACGTCGGAAAGCGCTATTTCATGGAGAGGGACTACATCCTCGTAGAGGACTTCGCCGTCTCGACGAAGGAGCCGACGGTCTACGAGGCCAAGGAGATCGCGGCCTTCGCCGCGAGCCAGTTTTCCGAGGGCAAGATAGACGAGTTCCGCGTCATATACACGAGGATGAGGTCGATCGTGCGCCTCGAGCCCACGATGCTGACTCTCCTCCCCCTCTCCGTAAAGGACATCGCGGGTCCGGCTCGGACCGCCGTCGACGCCGAGACATATCGTTACGAGCCGAACGAGGAAGGCCTCTTCGACGCCCTGGTGCCGCAATACCTCAAGGGCATAGCTTACGGGGCCCTCGTATCGGCTTTCGCAAGCGAGCAGGCCTCGCGCATGACGGCCATGGACGCGGCGACCAAGAACGCCGACGAGATGCTCGGTCGGCTGCGCCTGCACTATAACCGCGCTCGGCAGGCGGCGATAACGAGCGAGGTTTCGGAGATAGTAGCCGGAGCCGCCGCCCTGGAAGACTAGGGCGCGATCCGGAAAGGAATGAACGAAATGGGCGAAAGCGTTGGAACGGTCGTTCGCATAACGGGACCTATCATCGACCTCAGGTTCGAGGGAGGCAATCTGCCATCCATCCTCGACGCGGTCGAGATCGAGCGCAAGGACGGGACCAAGGTCCTTACCGAGTGCCTCCTCCACACCGGGGACGGCGTGGCTCGATGCGTCGCCATGGAGGCGACCGAGGGGCTCGCCCGCGGGCTCGTCGCGCGCGGAACGGGCGGCCCCGTCTCGGTACCCGTCGGCAAGGAAGTGCTGGGCCGCATGTTCGACTTGGCGGGTAGGCCGATTGACGGCGGCCCGGCCGTCGTCGCCGCGCGCTCGCCCATCCACCGGGATGCGCCCGCCCTGGAGGATCAGAACCCGAGCACCGAGATCCTCGAGACCGGCATCAAGGTAATCGACTTGATCGCGCCCTATGCCAAGGGGGGCAAGATCGGCCTCTTCGGCGGCGCAGGCGTCGGCAAGACGGTAGTAATAATGGAGCTGATACGCAACATCGCCACCGAGCACTCGGGCTATTCGGTGTTCGCCGGCGTGGGCGAGCGCAGCCGCGAGGGCAACGACCTCTGGAAGGAAATGAACGAATCAGGCGTCATCAAGAACACCGCCTTGGTCTTCGGACAGATGAACGAGCCGCCCGGGGCGCGCATGCGCGTCGGCCTCTCCGGCCTCACGATGGCGGAGCATTTCCGCGATGTGCTGGGCCAGGACGTCCTCCTCTTCATCGACAACATCTTCCGCTTCGTCCAGGCGGGAAGCGAGGTCTCTGCACTCCTCGGGCGCATACCGAGCGCCGTAGGCTACCAACCGACGCTCGCCAACGAGATCGGAGCCCTTGAAGAGCGTATAACGTCGACGAAGAAAGGCTCCATCACCTCGGTCCAGGCCGTCTACGTCCCCGCCGACGACCTCACGGATCCCGCCCCCGCGACCACCTTCACCCATCTCGACGCGACGACGGTACTCTCGAGGCGGATCGTAGAGAAGGGTATCTACCCCTCGGTCGACCCTCTCGCCTCCTCATCGCGAATCCTCGATCCCCGCGTCGTAGGCGAGGAGCACTACACGGTCGCCACGAGGGTTCAGGAGATCCTCCAGCGCTATCAGGAGCTTATGGACATAATCGCCATCCTGGGCATGGAGGAGCTCGGGCCGGAAGACAAGCTCACGGTCTACCGCGCGCGCAAGATAGAGCGCTTCTTCTCCCAGCCCTTCCACGTCGCGGAGCAATTCACGGGCTTTCCCGGCCGATACGTCGCTCTGGCGGATACGATCAAAGGCTTCAAGGAGATCGCCGAGGGAAGGTGCGACGAGATTCCCGAGCAGGCATTCTTCATGGCCGGCACGATCGAGGAAGTCCGCGAACGCGCGAAGAACCTGTAGGGAATGAGTTATGCCGGAATTCAACTGCGAGATCCTGACGCCCTACCGACGCTTCTACGACGGTAAGGCGGAATCCGTCACCTTCGTGACGCACGACGGCCAGATCGAGATACTGGCCGGGCACGAGAGCCTCGTCGCCCCCGTGCGCATAGGTCAGCTGAGGCTCGTAGTCGATGGCACGATCAAGAGGGCGGCCATCACCGAAGGCTTCGCTCGGGTTAAGGCCGGAAAGATCGACCTGTTCGTCGACGCCGCGGAATGGCCGGAGGAGATAGACCGCGAACGCGCCGAGAAGGCGCTGGGCCGCGCCGCGAAGCGGCTCGCTACCGAGACCCTCGCCTGGCGCGTCGAAGCCTCCAAGCGCGCCGCCGCCAGGGCTCACAACCGGATAGCGGTCTCCCGAGGGGAGCCGACTCAGCCCTCCTCCGCGACGCTCTAGGCCGAGAGTTCCGCGAATCGTGGAGCGCTGAGCTCCGCGATATAGCCCGTGCGGACGCAGGTGTCGAACAGCTCTCGCGGAAGGAAGTCTTCCTCGACGTCGTCCCAATCCTCGTGGCGGTGGACGATGCGTACGAAATAGCCCCCTTCGGTCTCCTTTATGAGCTCGAGAAGGGAAGGATTCCGGCCTTCCGACTTGATGGCGAACTGCTTCATTGGCGTACCTCTTCCTTCAAAATATCGGAGGTCGCCCGCGGCCCCTTTAGCCCTCACAGCTCCCGGCTGCCCGCGGCGGTGCGCCGAGCGAACTCGACGTAGGCCTCTGCGCGCGGACGCAATCCGGCGACTTCCGCGTCGGTGAGGGGGCGGGTCACTTTCGCCGGGTTGCCCAATATCATCGAGCGCGGCGGGAAGGTCTTCCCCTGCGTAACGAGGGCGGCCGCTCCGACAATGCTTTCCTCGCCTATGACGGCCCCGTTGAGTATCACGGCGCCCATCCCTATGAGACATCGATCGCCTACATTGCAGGCGTGGATGACGGCCCCATGCCCTATCGTGACGTGCTCCCCTACGATGCATGGGCTGTCATGGTCGACATGGAGGACCGATCCGTCCTGCACGTTGCTCCAGGCGCCGACGCTGATCGCGGCGATGTCCCCGCGCAGCACGGCGCCGTACCATACAGACGCGCCCTCGCCGAGAGAGACGCGTCCGGCGACTTCGGCATTCCAGGCGACGAAGGAAGCCCGAGATATTTCGGGCCTCTCGCCCTCGAAACTGTGTACCATGATTCCTCCTGATCGCTCCGTAGATTGAAGAGCCTTCTCGACGGAGATATACTATCGCCAATATCGACCGGGAGCGGAATTATGAACAAGAAATGCCTTCCGTGCGCCGCGACGCTCTTCCTTGCGTTCGCCTGCGCGTCCTCGGCCCAATCCTGGGAAGCCGGGCTTCCGGCGAGCCTGGATGGAATATCCGCCAATGCCTGGCAGCCGAGTCTCCTCACCGCCTTCGGCACCTTCACCTACGCGGACTCCGCGCTGCCGAGCCCCTTCTCGCGCTACCTCGAGGATGGCCTCAAAGCCGCGATTACCCGATGCTCGCGCCTCAAGCTCTTCAACAAGTCGGTGGCGGCGGCCATGGATCCGGCTTTCCGCGCCGTCTACGGCGACTTCTTCAAGAGCAATAGCGTCGACGCCCTCCTGTCCGGGCGCTACTACGTCGAGGGTTCGCTCGTAAAGGCCCGGCTCGAACTGACGGGCCTATCCGACGGCGTGCTAATCGGCACGCTGGATCTCAGGATACCCATATCGGATATACCCCCGGAGGCGACCATCGACCCCTCCTCCTCCGCATCGGCCACCGCATCGAGCATCGGCAGCCTCGCGGCCGATTCGGGGAAGGGCGCGCTCAAGGTATCGGTGAGCACGGAGAGGGGGGCCGGCGCCGTCTATGTCGAGGGCGAGAAGATGGTCGTCCTCGTGACGGTAAATAAGAGCGCATGGCTCAAGGTCTACCACGTCGACGCAAAAGGCGTCGTCCGGCTCATCTGGCCTAACGCCTATAGCTCCGGCAGGCGTATCGATCCGGACACGGTCATGAGCATACCCGGACCGGGCGACGCCTTCTCCTTCGACATGACTCCGCCTTTCGGCACCGAATTCATCAAGGTCATCGCCTCGACGGAGCCTTTCGCGACCGACGAAACGGCAGCCGCCGGCGGTCAGACCTTCGCGGAGCTGGGCAAGGATGCGCGCGGAGCGATGACCCGCGGAATCAAGGTGAGCGCCGCCGGCGCAGGTCCGGGGGAAAGGGCCGAGGCCATGGCGAGCTACGTGATAACCCCTCGCTGATATCGCAGGCGAAGACCAGGTCGTCGGAAGGCGGAAAGCATCTCGTCTCGACGGCCGGTCCGTGGTATACTACCCGGCCGTCTCATCGCCGGTCGCGCGGTGGACGGGGAGGGAGACCACATGAGCAGGGACGAGAACGCGATCGAGCCAGGCTACTACAGCGACACGCTCGATCCGGGACTCGCGGAAAGGCTCGTCCTGCGCTTTCCCGAGGGGGATCTCATAGTCCTGCCCTCCAACGACGGGAAAGTCAAGCTCGAACTAGAGCTACGAGGCAGCCCCAGCCAGCTTCACGGGTGGAAGCCGTCCATTCGCCGCAGCGAGGGCATCCTGGTCGTGGCCGACGAGCCCTGCGATCAGGTCGTCGCGACAGTGGCCCGCGTGCACGTGCCGGGAGCGTTTCGCGATATCGAGGCGCACGCTGGATCGGGCTCGATCGAAATGCGAGGTCTCGCCGTCGACCTTCTCGCGGCTACCGAGACCGGAGACATCCGCGTTTCCGGCGGGACTTTCGTCGAGGCTTCCTCCTCGACCGGCGGCGTTGAAGTGGAAAAGGCGTTCAGGGTGAGCGCCAAGCTGGTATCGGGGACCCTCCACTGCCGCGAGATATCTGATTCGATACACGCCGAGACCCAATCGGGGGATGTAACCGTCGAGGCGTCGGGCGGCAACGTGGTGGTCGTCAGCGCTTCGGGGGATATAGCCGTGCTTCGACCGGGCGGCAGGCTCAGGGTAGCCGGCGGCACGGGCGACGTCGAGCTCGAGGTTCAAGGCCGTTTCGCGGGCGGGGAGATAAGCACGACGACAGGCGACGTCAGCCTCGCCCTCGCGGGATCCGACCTGGAGCTCCGCGCCGAGACGCTTTCGGGCCAGCTCGACGCACCGGGGGCCGAGCAGCCCCTCACTACCGGGCCGAGGCGATGCGCGCTCAAGGTCGGGGAGGGAGGCCGGCGCCTTCACGTCAGGTCGGTCTCCGGAGACATCGAAATAGAGGGTTAGTCGCGGTCGAAGAGCCTCTTCACTTCCTTATGGTATATTTCCACGATCGCGTGACGCTTTATTTCCTGCTTGGCAGACAGCTCTTTACCCACCTCGAATGGGGTTGGGAGGAGTATGAAGCGGAAGATGCGCTCGAAGCTCTTAAAGCCGTTGCGCGCGCTCACCAGCTCGTTCATCTCGTAATCTATGAGCTCCTCGATTTCGGGCTGCTGCAAGAGGCTTTCGTAATCCACTATGAGGATGGCGTTCTCCTGGGCCCAGGCGGTGACCGCATCCTGATCCGGTACTATCAGGGCCGCGAGGTACTTCTGATCCTGGCCCAGGACTACCGCCTGCCTGATGTACTCGCTTTCGGAGAGCTTCTGCTCGATCGGGGAAGGTTCGACGTTCTCGCCGCCCCGGAGGACGATGGTGTCCTTGGCCCTTCCGGTGATCCTCAATTCGCCGCGCCGCGTAAGCATGCCAAGGTCGCCTGTGTTGAGCCAGCCGTCTTCGCCGAGGATCTTCGCGGTCAGGTCGGGCCTTTTATGGTACCCCATCATGACCTGGGGACCACGTATCATGATGAGCCCCTTCGAGCCGGCCGGGAGGCGCTCGCCGAGCTCGTCGACTATCTTCAGCTCCGCACCGCGTATCACGGGGCCGACGGTGCCCATGACGGGCCTGTCCTGCAGACGGACGCCTATGAGGGGGGCGGTCTCGGTAAGGCCGTAGCCCTCCAGGATGAGGATGCCTATCGCGCTGAAGAATCGGTCCACCGCCGGAGGCAGGGCCCCGCCGCCCGATATGCCCGCGATGAAGCGGCCGCCGAGCTTGTTCTTGACCGTCTTGAACGCGAGCATCGCGCCCAACATGCGCAAAGGCGATAACAGGAGGAAAGGCACGAGGGACCAGAGCGCCTCGATACCCCGGATTCTCGGCGCGAATTGGGCCACACGACCCAGCAGGTGCTCGCGAAAGAACGTGTAGCTCTCTCCGAGGCCTACGAAGAACGTGAAGAGAGCCTTCTTCATCACGCTCTGGTTCTTCAGCGTCCTGTAGACGCCGTCCATTACCGATTCCCATATCCTAGGGACCGAAGTGAGCCAATGGGGGCGTACCGCCTCCATGTCGGCCAGCATCACCGAGCCTATCGGCTTCGAGTAGGCTATGCCGGCGCCGGCGCTGAGGACTATGTATTGGACGACTCGCTCGAAGGAATGCCAGACCGGCAGGACGGAGAGGAAGACGTGGCCGGGGAGAATGTGGATCAGCGAGGGGACTACGTCGGTCTGGTGAAGAAAGTTGCCGTGGCTCAGCATGACGCCCTTGGGCTCGCCCGTCGTGCCCGAAGTATAGATGATGGTCGCGAGCTCGTCGCGCCTCCCCGAGGCCGCCGCCTCCTCGTACTCGGCCGGTCTGGAGGCCGCTCGGGACGCGCCGAGGACGCAGGCCTCGGCGAAAGTCATGACCCTGAGCCCGGCGGCGGCGGCGGCGGCCATGGCTCCCGGCGACGCTTCCTCGAAAAGGAGCGCCATCGCGAGTCCAGGCATCCCTGCCTTGCGGGCGACTATCTTCCCGAGCTGCTTCTCATTCTCGAGGACGGCGATCCGGCATTCGCTGAAGTCCAGGATGTACCGTGTTTCCTGCTCCGTGGCGTCGCAGCCCCGGGGGACGTCGGCTGCGCCGAGGCCGAGTATGGCGAGATCGGCGATGAGCCACTCCCGGCGGTTGTCGGAGATGAGGCCCACGTGGTCGCCTTTGGCCACGCCGAGCTCAAGCAGGCCCGCTGCGAATACCCTTATATCCTCGAGGAGCTCGGAATAGCTTCTGGCCCTGAATTTCCCAGCCTCGTCCTTGAAGTATTGAGCGGGAAACCCTTGAAAGGATCGTACCCGCTCCAGGAACATCTGGGGAATGGTGTCGGCCATGGCGTCTCCTTGCACTTTTACATGTTAACGTCGAGTGTAATGCTGTGCAAGTTGCTCATTATTCGCTGAACCGTATTATCCTATCTCCCGGCGCCTCTTCGAAATAAGCATCGAGTTCCTTGCGCATTGCGTCCAGGTCGGGGGAATTGATAAGCTTCCATTTTATATAATGAGCGTACTTGAAGTTGTCGGCGAAGTAGAAGAAGAAACGCTGCGCCCGAGTCAGTCTGAATTCCGCGATGAGGCGCGATTCGATTAGATCGAGCATCCTGAAGGCGGCTGCGCGAAGATCCACCTCCATCGAGAAATCCTCGGAGCTTTCCCTGCCTCGCAGGAGCGCGAATATCCAGGGCCGTCGCGCCGCCTCCCTCCCTATCATTATTCCCGCCGGCCTCGCCTCGTCGAGCCTCCGCTTGTAGTCGCTCCATCGGCGCACGTCGCCGTTGCCGACGATAGGCAGAGACATTTCGGCGGCGAGGCGGGCCACCAAATCCCATCTTCCCTGACGCCTGAATTTCTGCCCTTCGAAGCGCGGGTGCAGGGCGACATAGTCGATGCCCGCCTCGTCGAGGCCCCTGACGAAATCGGCGAGCCGGTCATAGTCCTCATCCGGCCCGAGCCGAATTTTCGCCGAGAGGGACTTGCGCCAGACGGAGCGGGCCGATCTGACTAGCTCGAAGGCTTTCTCCGGCCGGCGCATCCATGCCGCCCCGCCTCCTGCCTTGGCGATGTGGGGAGCGGCGCAGCCGAAATTGATATCCGCCCCGAATACCGGCCTATCGCCCAGGCGGGCGAGGGCTTCGGGGAGGCGCTCAGGCTTGGTCGCATAGAGCTGGTAGACTACCTTCTCGGGCGCCGGGCCAGAATCGAGGTAACAATCCTCGTAAGGCGAGCCCGAAACGGCGGCCCCGGCGCTCGCCATCTCGGTATAGGCGAGATCCAAGCCTCCGAATTCCAGGATGAGCTCGCGGAGAGCGCGATGCGAGAGCCCCACCATGGGCGCGAGGAAGAGGGAGCCGGGAGGGAAGGGATGAGTCATGCGGGGCGCTGGGCCTTTTCGACTTCCCGTCACTCGGAAACCATAGGGGATTCATCACGCATTGCCCGCCTCGTTTCCCGCTCCGGCGATGCGGAGCAGAATGGCCATGCTATACCTTAATATGCTTTTCTTGACAGAGGCCTCGAATAAAACGCGGTATCGTCCGGCGCGCGAAAGCCCGTCATTGACCCTAGGCCCCTAGGCGTTGTATAACCTTCGAACGCCCCGCTCCGGGTTCGCCGTCCGGGGAAATGGCGATCCGGCAAGCCGGATCGTCTGTCGTAAGGTGGACCCAATCCAAGAGTAAGGTTTCTGGAGGACAGTATCATGAGCGTCAAGATCAGGCTCAAGCGCTTCGGCACCAAGATGAGACCCTTCTACCGCATCGTCGTCATGGATTCCCGCGCTCCTCGCGACGGCGTCTGCCTCGAGGAAATAGGACTCTACCATCCGATCGAGAAGGCGGAAAAGCAGATTATCATCGACGAGGCCAAGGCCAAGGCCTGGCTCGCCAAGGGCGCCCTTCCTTCGGACACCGTCCGAGGCCTCCTCAACAAAAAGGGCATTCAGATAAAATAAGGAGGGATCGTGGAACGCGATCTCGTCGAGTACATAGCAAAGTCTCTCGTGGACGATCCTGCCTCCGTCTCGGTAGCAGTAGTCGAGGGAGATAGGTCCACCATCCTGGAACTCAGGGTGGCCGCGGACGACATCGGCAAGGTGATCGGGAAGCACGGCCGCATAGCGAAGGCGATGCGTACGATACTGTCCGCATCGGCCGGCGCATCGGACAAAAGAGTAGTCCTCGAGATTCTCGATTAAGGGCGTGGACCGCGACTTCGTTTCGATCGGCCGCCTCGGCGCTCCCAAGGGCGTCCGGGGGGATCTTAAAGTCCATTCTTATTCGGGGGAGAGCGCACATTTCCGCGAACTGAAAGAGGTCGCGCTCAGGCCGTACGCCGCCTCGAGCGAGACGGCCGGAGCGGGGAAAGAGCGGGAGCTGAGGCTCGAGGTGCTCCGCGTCGAGGGCGAGGGCCCATCCCTCACGATGGCCTTCAAGGGTTACCCTTCGCCCGAAGCCGCCCGGGCCCTTACGGGTCTCGACATCGTCGTGCCCCGAGCAAAGGCCGCGCCCCTCAATCCCGGCGAATGGTACGAAGACGATCTCGTCGGTCTGACCCTGGTATCGGGCGGCAAGCGGCTGGCGGAAGTGGCTTCCGTTCTTGAAGGCGGGGCCGAGCCCTGGCTCGAGGCGCTGCTCCCCGAGGGGCGCAAGGCGATCGTACCCTTTCGCAATGCCTACCTCGGGCAGATCGATATTGCCGCCGGCACGATCGAGCTCCTCGCCCCGGAGCTCCTAGACGAATGAAAATCACCGTCCTCAGCCTTTTCCCCGAGATCCTCAAAGGTTTTTTCGAAACTTCCATCATGGCCAGGGCAGTCGAGCGTGGCCTCTTGTCCTATGATCTCGTCAATATAAGGGACTATGCGACAGACAAGCATCGCAAGTGCGACGACGAGGTATTCGGAGGAGGGGCGGGCATGCTCATGCTGCCCGGCCCGTTGAGCCGCGCCCTGGAGGCAGCCGGCGTACGAGCCGATGCGGCAGTAGCCTCGGGAGCGAAAGGCTCGAAGGCCAAGCGTATCATCTACGTCACTCCCTCCGGCCGGCTGTTCAACCAGGCCATGGCCGCGGATTTTTCCCGCGAAGACGAGCTCGTCGTCGTCTGTGGCCGCTACGAGGGCGTCGATCAGAGAGTCATAGACCATTACGTGACCGACGAAGTCTCGATAGGCGACTACGTGCTCTCGTCGGGCGAGATCGCCGCCCTCGTGCTGGTCGACGCCGTCTACCGTCTCGTCCCGGGCGTCATCTCGGGCGAGTCTCTCCTCGAGGAGAGTTTCAATACCGTCAAGGGCGGAGCCATTGCCGACGGGCCCGCGCTGCTCGAATATCCCCAGTATACACGTCCCGCGAATTATGATAGTCTCCGGGTTCCCGAGGTCCTGACCTCGGGGCACCACGCGAATATCGCTCGATGGCGTCTCAGGGAAAGCTTAAAGAAGACCCTGGCGTACCGTCCGGAGCTCCTCGCGGCGGAAGGGTTTCCGTCCGAGCTCCGAAGGATCATACGCGAGATAATGACCGAAGGGGGAGACGATGAACCTTATACAGAAAATCCAGGCGCCGCAAATGAAGGCCCAGGCGATCGGCTTTAAGGTCGGCGACACCGTAAAAGTCCACTTCAAGATAGTCGAAGGCAAGACCGAGCGCATCCAGATATACGAGGGCCTCGTCATCGCCATGAAGAACGCCGGGATAGGCCACAGCTTCATGGTGCGCAAAATCTCCTACGGCGTCGGAGTGGAGCGCGTTTTCCCCGTCAACTCGCCCCGGATAGAGAAAGTGGAAGTCGTGCGCGCCGGCAAGGTGCGAAGGGCCAAGCTGTACTACATCCGTACCAAGGTCGGCAAGAAGTCCAAGGTCAAGGTCCTCCTCCCCAACAAGAAGGAAGAGGCGGCCCCGGAAGCCGGTTCCTGAAGGATTCGGGCCCTACCTCGGATGAGGAACATCGGCCCGAACGAAGCGTCGCTTCGAATACTTGACGGATCGGCGGGCGCCGGCCGGGGCGAAAGCCTCAAGGCCGGCGCCTTCGTATCGGCGCAGATACGCGAACGCCTTGGTCCCGGGCTCTTCAGCATCGCCATCGGAGGGCGTCTCTTCGTCGCGTCTTCGGCGAAGCCTCTGGAACCCGGTTCGATCCTGAAGGCCCGCATCGAGCGCCAGGGCGGCGAGATCATTCTCCGCGCATCCGCGGGCGGGTTTTCGCCGGCGGAGGCCCGCGTGCTCTCTCGGGTCTCCGCCGCGGCCCTCTTCTCGGATGCCGGGCTCCCGGCCGACGCGGCCTCCTTTTCCGCCCTGGCGGCCCTACTACGAGAGGGAGTCGCGCCCGAGTCTCGCGCCCTCGGTCGCGTCCGCCGCGCCGCCCTCCTGGATTCCGGCGATAGGACCGAACTCGCGGCGAGGATGGAGGCGAAGGGCATCCCCGCCGAAGGCGATGCCCTTGAAGGCCTCTTGCGAGAATACTCCGGAGTGCAGTCGGAAGGCCGCCGCGGCGCGACCGGCGGGAGAGACTTCGGCGATCGAGGTGAGGCCGATCGCGAGCGGCTCCACGAAGGCGGCGAATTCGACGATCTCGGACGGGACATTGAGCGGATAGTTCCCGAGCCCGAGCTTCGGCGCGTGCTCGCCGCGCTGCTGCGCGACCTGGCAACCCGATCAGGGGCCGGGAGCCCGGGGGGCGAAGGCGAAAGCCTCGCGCTTTTCAATCACTTGCGGGGGCCAGAAGGCAGTTGGGTCATAGTTCCGTTCCGCTTCGCACTCGACGCGGTTGATTTCGCCGGAAGCTTTCGTATACAATTGCCCTACGCTCGAGGCGGCGCCGGGTTCCTCGAGGCCCGATTCTCCGCGTCGCGCGGGGCCTTTCGCGAGGAATGGGCCGTCGATCTCGGCTTCGGCGGGGGGCGGGCGTCCGTCCTGCGGATAAAGCCGCCCGAGGGTCGCGAGAGCTGCCTGGCCGGTTCCGCGTTCGACGCTCTTGGGGCGGAGCTGGCCGCTCTTTCCTGCTCGGTTCGGGGCGCGCTTCGCGACGAAGAGGGGGAGACGGGTCGCGGAGGGCTCGACCTCGATGCCTGAGGGCAAACCCGGCAGGCGCAAGGCCGTAGCGCTGCGTTATTGGTCCGGCCTTCCGGCGCCGTTCCTGGCCGCCAAGGCCGAGGGCAGGGCCGCCGATCGACTCCTGGCCATCGCAAGGGAGGCTGGCCTACCGATTGTGGTTGATAGCCCGCTCGCCCAGGCGGTCTTTCCGTTGGAAGTCGGGGACTATGTGCCGGAAGAGTGCTTCGAGATCCTTGCGAGGGTCTTCGCCTTCGTGAAGTCGATAGAGGAAGTATGAAGAAAAGAATCGCCCTGGACCAAATCAAGCCCGGTTCTCGCTTTTCCGAAGACGTATTCATCGACGATAGGAATCTTCTCGTTCCCGCAACCATTCCCGTCAAGCAGAAGGACATAGATTCGCTGAAGCGCTGGGGCGTAGCCTTCGTATTGACCGAGGGCGCCATCGTCGATGAATCGGCCGCCTCGGCGGCGCCCGCCGATACTGCGAAGCCGAAGCCCACGGGCTTCACGGGGAGCAGGGAACTCTATCTCCGCTATACCGAGCTCGTCGACCGCCTGTCGCAGATTTACGATAAGATCCGCAAGAGCGAGACCGTAGAGTCCAAATCCGTGGACCAGATCTCGCAGGGCGTCCTCGCCCTGGTCCGCGACGAGCGCGATTCCGCCATTTCGGCCATCCTAGGTTCGCAGAATGCCGGACCCGACCTCGCGAGGGCGGGCGTCAATACGGCCATTCTCTCCTCGGTCATAGGCATAACCCTCAAGCTGCCTCCCTATAGACTCGCCTACCTGGCGTCGGGCGCGCTGCTTCACGATTCCGGCATGCTCAGGATTCCCGATTCGATAGTCAGGAAGAAAGGCGCCCTGACCGAAGACGAGGCGCAGAAGGTGCGCGCCCACCCCCTCCTCTCCTACAGGATAATAACGAAGGAGCTCATGTATCCCGACGACGTCGGCCTCGTCGGCCTCCAGCACCATGAGCGCTGGGACTCCGAGGGATATCCGCGAAAAACGGCGGGCGGGGAGATAGACGTCCTCGCGCGCATCGTATCGGTCGCAGACGCCTTCGAGGCCATGGTGAGCGAGAAGCCGTACAGGAATTCCATGATAGGCTACGCGGCGATGAAGGCGCTCCTTTCCGATAATTCCCGACGCTTCGATCCCGACATCCTTAAAGCCTTCATCAAGAGCATGGGCATTTATCCATTGGGATCAACCGTCCTCCTCAACAACGCGGCCATCGCGAAGGTCATCGAGACCCATCCCGAGGCGCCGCTGCGGCCCAGGCTCCGGATCATCGTGGACGAATTCGGCAAGCGCTACGAGGCCGACGAGGGCGACTCGGTCGACCTCGTAGCGGAGAAGACTCTATTCATAGCCCGCGCCCTCGATCCCAAGGAGCTGGCCGGCTCGTGAGCGAGGGCAAGGCTCCGCGGCCGGGGCCCTCCTGCTCCGCGAAAGGGCGCGACGGCGAGAACATCGCCGCCGATTTCCTGCAGGCTGAAGGGTGGTCGATAGTCGCCCGCAACCTCCGCTGGAAGGGCGGCGAGATCGATATCGTCGCCCTCCGCGAAGGCGTGATCGCGTTTACGGAAGTCAAGTCCTGGAACGCGATGGGGCCCGAGGAGCTCGAACGGGCGATCGGACCCGATAAGCGACGCAGAATTATCGAAACGGCTAAAATCTTCCTCTCCCGGCATCGAGAATATAATGACTGGAGCGTGCGATTCGACGTCGTCCTCGTCAGGGGAGGGATGGTAGCCGAACGATATCCTTCAGCGTTTACGGGAGATGTATGACGAGCCGAAAGACGAAAGGACCCGAATCGAGGATTCGCGACCCGAGGATAATCGACGTTAAGAGGCGCGCGGCGAAGGTGCGTCCCGCGAGGATGCGCTCGGCGGTCGCGCCCGTGGCGCAAGGCCTCGGAAGCCCGGCTCTGGCCGGCGGTCCTTCGACCTTTGCCGGCGCTGTCAGTCCCGCGAATGGCCCGATGGGACTGCCTTCCCCAGGACCGCGCCGCGTCCGCGACAGGGCCGCCCCCCGATCGGATCAAAGGCGCCTGGCGGAATTGAAAGACAAGCTTGGGGACGAGGACTATATGAACGGGGCCATACTGAGGATCGCTACCGTCCTCAGCGCGCGCTTGACGCTGCGCTGACGAATGAGAAATGATATGCTGAGCCTTCGCCAAGGGGGTCCACGATGGCCGACGAGAGACCTGAAGACAGAAACGGAAGAGAACGGCGCGACGGACCCGGGGATCCGTCGCCTGGCGGCGTGCCGGGCGGCGCTGTCGGCAGGGATGACGGACAGGGCCGAAGGAACGGCAGGCATAGGGGATTCAAAGGGCGCCGCGTCGGCCGGCCGGCCGGAGTTCCTTCATCTATGGGCCCGCGCGAAGGCGGGCGTCAGCCTTCCCGCGACGATCAAGGGCAGAGGTCCCGAAGCTCGCGGCCCGAAGACGCGCGCGACATGCCCGCGTGCCCTCTCTGCGGGAAGCCAGTCTACGACCTATCGACCGCCATCTCGGCCAGCAGGGATGCGGGCGATCCAGCGCACTTCGACTGCGTACTCGAGCGAGTCAACGCTTCCGAAAGCCTCGCTTCCGGGGAGAAGCTCGTGTATCTCGGCTCGGGCGCTTTCGGAGTAGTGGAGTACAAGGACAGGGATAAAAGCGAGAGCGCCTTCTTCGTAAAGCGCCGAATACAATGGGAAAAGGAAGGCGAGAAAAAAGATTGGAGAAAGCTGCTGTCGTCGCGAATCTCCAACCTTTAGTCATATTCGTTTCGATAGCTGAAACGCCTATTGGCATTGGTGTGAGCTTTTTTACCACTTTAAGGTGTTTACAATCACGGAATCATTAAGGCAAAGCAAAATATCCGATTTTCCCTTGAGATTGCCTTTATTAGTACGACTGCCTCTTTACAAGCATTTTAGTATACGATACGTTAACTCCCCAATACTCGATCGGCGGGAGTTGTATGGATCGATACGTCCTTTCGGCCTTAGTCCAAAACCATGCGGGAGTCCTTTCCCGAGTGTCGGGACTTTTCAGCCGTAGAGGCTACAATATCGACAGTCTCACCGTCGGGGAAACCCAGGAGACGGGCGTTTCGAGAATGACCATCGTCGTTCGCGGCGACGAGTCGACCATCGAGCAGATCCAAAAGCAGCTCGAGAAGCTCGTCGAAGTCGGCGCGGTTCGCCGCCTCGATCCGACGAAGTCCGTCTATAGGGAGCTCGCCCTGATCAAGGTGTCGGCATCGCACGGGAGCCGCCCGGATATAGTGCAGATCGCCGGCATATTCCGCGCGCGCATCGTCGACGTCTCGAACGACAGTCTGACTATCGAAGTTACGGGCGACCAGGAAAAGGTCGACGGCCTCATCGAACTCCTCGCGCCTTACGGCATCAGCGAACTGGCGAGGACCGGCATCGCGGCCCTCGAGCGCGGACCATTCCCGTTATCTCTTATTTAGCCGCCTCCGGGGCCCGATGGGGCCGCGGGGGCGGCTGGCAAGCCACAGCGAACTACCCGCCTGCCGCAAGGCGGGATCGTTCATAGATTACCCGCTTCCTTCGCAGGGAAAGCGGGAGGAGGCATAGGACAATGGCTATCATGTATTACGACAAGGATTGCGACCCCAAGGCTTTCGCCGGCAAGACGATCGCCGTAATCGGCTACGGCAGCCAGGGCCACGCCCACGCCCTCAACCTCAAGGATTCCGGCCACAAGGTCGTCGTCGGCCTGTACGAGGGATCCAAGAGCTGGAAGGAGGCGGAAGCGAAGGGCTTCAAGGTGATGACGGCGAAGGACGCCGCGACCGCCGCCGATTTCATCATGATCCTGATCAACGACGAGAAGCAGGCCAAGCTCTACGCCGAGAGCGTCGCGCAGGGCCTCAAGGCGGGCAAGACCCTCGCCTTCGCGCACGGCTTCAACATCCACTTCAAGCAGATAGTCCCCCCCTCGGACGTCAATGTCGTGATGATCGCGCCCAAGGGGCCGGGCCACACGGTCCGCAGCCAGTACCTTGAGGGCAAGGGCGTGCCCGACCTCGTCGCGGTGCACCAGGACGCGACCGGCGACGCGAAGAAGCTCGCGCTCGCCTACGCATCAGGCATCGGCGGAGGGCGCGCCGGCATCCTCGAGACTACGTTCAAGGAAGAGACCGAGACCGACCTCTTCGGCGAGCAGTGCGTCCTCTGCGGCGGCGTCACGGCCCTCATGAAGGCTGGCTTCGAGACTCTGGTCGAGGCCGGCTACCAGCCGGAGAGCGCCTACTTCGAGTGCATCCACGAGATGAAGCTGATCATCGACCTGGTGGTGCAAAGGGGCATCTCCTTCATGCGCTATTCGATCTCCGATACCGCCGAGTACGGCGACTACACCGTCGGCAAGCGCATCGTAACCGCTGAGACGAAGAAGGAGATGAAGAAGGTCCTGGGCGAGATTCAGGACGGCAGCTTCGCGCGCAACTGGATCCTCGAGAACCAGGCCAACAGGCCATACTTCAACCGCATGCGCGAGATCGAGGCGGGTCACCTCTCCGAGAAGGTGGGCAAGGAGCTGCGCGCGATGATGAGCTGGACCAAGAGCGCCGAGGAAAAGGCCTGACGGAGCTCGAATGCCGCGTAGGATCGCGATTCTCGACACGACGCTGAGCGACGGAGGGAGGGCGCCGGGCTCCTGCATGAGCCTCGACGAGAAGCTCGAGGTGGCCCGGCAGCTCGCCAGGCTCGGCGTCGACATCATCGAGGCCGGCCGCCCCGGCGCCGGTCCCGGGGACTTCGCATCGGTCAAGGAGATCGCGCGCGTGGTCCGCGGGCCGACTATCGCGAGCCTGGCGCGGGCGGCGGACGGAGACATAGACGCGGCCTGGGAGGCGGTTCGGGGCGCGGAGAGGCCGAGGATCCACGTGGTCCTGGCCGTTTCGCCCCCCTACTTGGAGCACGGACTGAAGATGCGGCCGGACGAAGCGCTCGAGCTCGCCGGCAGCGCGGTGCGTCGAGCGAGGGGGCTCTGCGCCGAGGTCCAGTTTTCGGCCGAGGACGCGACGCGCTCCGATCCTGAATTCCTCTGCAGCGTACTCCAGGTGGCCATCGAAGCCGGCGCCTCGATCGTGAACGTCCCCGACACGGCCGGCTACGCGATCCCCGACGAGTTCGCCGATCTCATCCGAAGGCTGCGCGCCGGCGTGACCGATATCGAGAAGGCCGCGATCTCGGTCCACTGCCACGACGACCTCGGGCTGGCGGTGGCCAATACCCTGGCCGCGATTGGGGCCGGCGCGCAGCAGGTCGAGTGCACCGTCAACGGCCTCGGAGATAGGGCGGGCAACGCGGCCCTGGAGGAGCTCGTCATGGCCCTGGCGACGAGATCGGACTTCCTGCGCGCCTATTGCGGCGTGGATACCACGCGGATCTACGGCACCTCGAAGCTCGTGCAGGCGGTCACCGGCCTCCGCGCCCAGCCCAACAAGGCCATCGTCGGCGAAAAGGCCTTCGCCTGCGAAGCGGGGGGCCGGGAAGCGGCCCTGTTCGCGAGCGCTGCGCCCTACAGGATGATGACGCCCGAGTCGGTCGGCATGCCGGTCTGCAGGCTCGCGCTCGGGAAGAACTCGGGACGGAACGCCTTCGAGGAGCGGCTGGCCTTTCTCGGCTTCCGCCCGAGGCCCGACGCCTTGGCGGACCTGTACGTCAGCTTCAGGGAGCTTGCGGACAGGAAGAAGGCGGTGACCGACCGCGACCTCGAGGCCCTCGTCCTCGGAGCGGCGGCGAAGGTTCCCGGGACTTACCGGCTGGACAGGTTCGTCATCAATTCGGGATCGACGATAGCGGCCACGAGCGCCGTCAGGCTCGCCCACCGGGACGGTACCCTTTCCGAGCGCGTCTCGGTCGGCGATGGGCCCATCGACGCGAGCTTCAAGGCCATCGACAAAGCCATGGGCAAGCATCCGGTGCTCGAGGCATTCTCGCTCGATGCCGTGACCGAGGGCAAGGACGCCCAAGGGGAGGCCAGAGTGAGGATCCAATACGACGGCAAGCGCTATAACGGGCGCGGGCTCTCTACGGACGCAGTGGAAGCGAGCATCAAGGCATATATCGAGGCCGTCAACGCGATGGCCCAGGATACGGAGGATAGTCATGAGCCGGATCGCAGTTCTTGACTCGACTCTGCGCGACGGAGCGCAGGGGGAGGGGATCAGCTTCTCCGTGACGGACAAGCTCAACATCGCGCGCACCCTGGACGACCTGGGCGTCGACATCATCGAGGCCGGCAATCCGGGATCGAATCCCAAGGATCTCGACTTCTTCAAGGAGGCGCCCGGGCTCGAGCTCAAGAGCGCCATCCTCGCGGCCTTCGGCTCCACAAGGCGCCGGGGGATCAAATGCGAGGAGGACGAAGGCCTCAAGAGTCTATTGGGCGCGGGCACGCCGGTCGTCGTGATATTCGGCAAAAGCTGGGACCTCCACGTAAAGCAGGTCCTCAAGGCCAGCCTGGAGGAGAATCTCGGAATGATCCGCGATACTGTGGCCTACCTCAAGGCGGCGGGGCGCCGCGTGATCTACGACGCCGAGCATTTCTTCGACGGCTTCTCGGCCGACGGGGATTACGCGATGTCGACGCTGCGCACGGCCGCCGAGGCGGGGGCAGAGTGGCTGGTGCTCTGCGACACCAACGGCGGCAGCCTGCCCGGCCGGGTGGGGGAGCTCACGGCGCGCGTCGTGAAGGAATTCGGAATGCCGATAGGCATTCACACGCACAACGACTCGGGACTCGCCGTGGCGAACTCCCTCGCCGCGGTGACGGCTGGCGCTACGCAGATCCAAGGCACGCTGGTGGGCTTCGGTGAGAGGTGCGGCAACGCCAACCTCTCGACCCTGACCGCCGATATCGTCCTAAAGCTGGGCCTCGAATGCCTCCGCCCCGACTCCCTGCCCAAGCTCTCCCGCGCGACTAGGCGGGTCGCGGAGATCGCCAACTTCAACTTCGACGAAGGCCTTCCCTATGTCGGCCTCAGGGCCTTCGCCCATAAGGGAGGCATGCACGTCGACGCGGTGACGAAGACGCCGGTCTCGTTCGAGCACGTGCCGCCCGAGACGGTTGGCAACTCGCGGCGCATCCTCACGAGCGAAGTCAGCGGCCGTTCCGTGATCCTCGATCGCGTGAGGCGGCTCGACCCGACGGCCACCAAGGAGTCGCCGCTCGTCGGGCAGGTCGTCGATCGCCTGAAGGAGATGGAGAGGCTCGGCTACCAGTTCGAGGGCGCCGAGGCCAGTCTAGAGCTCCTTATGCGCAAGGCCGCGGGCAAGTATAAGCCCTTCTTCGAGCTGGGCCGGTACCGTACTATCGGGGAGGAGCCGGCCGAGGGGAGGGTCTCCGCCCAGGCCATGGTCAAGATCAGGGTAGACGGCGAGGACGCGATCAGCGCCGCCGAGGGCGACGGTCCCGTGAACGCCCTCGATATCGCTCTACGCAAGGCGCTGGAGAAATTCTACCCCGCGCTGGCCTCGATGCGGCTCATCGACTACAAGGTCCGCGTCCTCGACACGAACGGGGCGACGGCGGCGTCCGTGCGCGTCCTCATCGAGAGCAGCGACGGCGAGTCGGCGTGGACCACCGTCGGCGTCTCCACCGACATTATCGAGGCCAGTTGGCTGGCCCTCGTGGATTCCATCGAGTACAAGCTGATCGACGACATCGAGAGGCGCTACAAGGCCTATATGTGAAGCGGCCTAAAATGCTCCTGCATCTTGAAGAAGCTTTTGGGAGTAGAAGATGAGATACATGATCGCGACTATACCCGGCGACGGAATAGGCCCGGACGTGGTCGAAACGGCCGTCGAAGTCCTCAAGGCGATCTCGGAGCGCTTTGCCTTCGGGCTCGCGTTCACCGAGGCGCCGATGGGCGGCCGCGCCATAGACGAGTTCGGCGAGCCCCTTCCCGCCTCCTCTCTGGCCATCTGCAGGAAGAGCGACGCCGTCCTCCTCGGGGCGGTGGGGGGCCCGAAGTGGGACAATCTCCCCGGGAACAAGAGGCCGGAGGCAGGCCTCCTCGCGATACGGGCCGGTCTGGGCGTCTTCGCGAACCTCCGGCCGGCGATCATGTTCCCTCAGCTCGCCGGCGCCTGCCCCCTCAAGCCTGCCCTCGTGGAAGGAGGGCTCGACTTGCTCGTAGTACGGGAGCTCACGGGGGGCATCTACTTCGGCGAGCGGGGTAGGAGCGCCGACGGCCTGTCGGCATGGGATACGGAACGCTATTCGAGGCGGGAGATCGAGCGCCTTTTGGAGGTCGCCTTCGATGCGGCCTCGAATCGCAAGCGTAGGCTCTGCGTCGTCGACAAGGCGAACATCCTGGAGTCCTCGAGGCTCTGGCGCGAGACCGCCGCGGCGATGGCTCCGAAATGGCCGGGGGTCGAGCTCTCCTTCATGTACGTGGATAACGCGGCCATGCAGCTGGTCAGGGCGCCCGGGCAGTTCGACGTAATCGCGACGAGCAACATGTTCGGGGACATACTCTCCGACGAGGCCAGCATGCTTACGGGCTCGATCGGCATGCTCGCCAGCGCGAGCATCGGCGGCAAGGCGGAAGGCCCCGGCCTCTACGAGCCCATACACGGCTCGGCCCCCGATATCGCCGGCCGGGACAAGGCCAATCCCCTCGCCGCGATCCTGTCCGCGGCCCTCCTGCTCAGGCACTCGCTCAGGCTCGAGAGGGAGGCGCGCGCGATCGAGGAGGCAGTATCGGCGGTCCTCGACGCCGGCTATCGCTGCGCCGATATTGCGACGGGCGCGGGGGACGAGAGGCTGGTCGGGACGAAGGCGATGGGCGCGGCGGTCGCCAAGGCTGTACGGGAGGTCGAAAAATGAGGAGCGACAGGGTCAAGAAGGGCGTGGAGCGGGCTCCGCACCGCTCGCTGTTCAAGGCGATGGGCTATACCGATGAAGAGCTCGGCAGGCCGCTGGTGGGCGTCGTCAACGCGAAGAGCGAGATCATACCGGGCCACGTCCATCTCGGAACCATCGCCGACGCCGTCAAGGCGGGCATAAGGAGCTCCGGAGGGACGCCGATCGAGTTCCCCTCGATCGGCGTGTGCGACGGAATCGCGATGGGCCATGCGGGGATGAAGTACTCCCTCGCCTCGCGCGAGCTCGTCGCCGACTCGATCGAGACGATGGCGGAGGCGCACTGCCTCGACGCCCTCGTGCTCGTCCCCAACTGCGACAAGATAGTGCCCGGCATGATGATGGCCGCCGCGAGGTTGAACATCCCCGCCATCGTGGTCTCGGGCGGGCCCATGCTGACCGGACGCAAGGACGGCGCGGACATCGACCTGAATTCGGTGTTCGAGGCGGTAGGCAAATTCCATGCCGGTTCGATGGGCTTGGCCGAGCTCGCGCGCTTCGAGGACTCGGCCTGCCCTGGCTGCGGCTCCTGCTCGGGCATGTTCACCGCGAACAGCATGAACTGCCTCACCGAGATACTCGGGCTCGGGCTGCCCGGAAACGGCACGGTCCCCGCCGTCAACGCCGAGAGGATACGGCTCGCCAAGCGGGCGGGCTCCGCCGTCATGGCGGCATTCGAGAAGGACATCAAGCCGCGGGACTTCCTGGACGAGAGGCAGTTCCGCAACGCATTGGCCCTCGACATGGCGCTCGGATGCAGCACGAACAGCATGCTCCACCTGCCCGCGATAGCCCACGAGGCCGGAGTCGAGCTCGATCTCGACATGGTCAACGAAATTTCCGCGAGGACGCCGAACCTCTGCAGGCTCGCGCCCTCCGGACCGCACCACGTGAGCCAGCTCCACGAGGCGGGAGGCGTCTTCGCCGTCGTGAGACAGCTAATCAAGAGAGGGCTAATCGACGGAAGCGCGCTCACGGCGACGGGCAAGACGATAGGCGAAATCGCGGCGGGCGCCCCCGAGGCGGACGGCGTCGTGATCCGCAGGATCGAGGAGCCCTATTCCGCGACGGGCGGGATTGCGGTGCTGCGCGGCAACCTCGCGCCCGACTGCGCCGTCGTGAAGCGCGCGGCCGTCGCGCCGTCCATGCTCAGGCACGAGGGACCCGCGCGGGTCTTCGACTCGGAGGACGCGGCCAACGCGGCCGTCCTCGGCGGCAGGATCAAGGCGGGCGACGTCGTCGTCATCCGCTACGAAGGTCCCCGAGGCGGCCCCGGCATGCGCGAGATGCTCGAGGCCACGAGCGCCCTGGCCGGCATGGGCCGCGACGCCGACACCGCCCTCATCACGGACGGCCGCTTCTCCGGCGCGACGCGCGGCGCGGCCATCGGCCACGTTTCCCCCGAGGCCGCCGCCGGCGGACCCATCGCCCTCGTCCGCGAGGGCGACCTGATCTCGATCGACATCGACGGAGGGAGACTCGAGCTCGGGGTGCCGGAGGAGGAGCTCGCCAGGCGGCGCGCCGAATGGAATGCGCCCGCGCCGAATGTCAGGTCCGGCTGGCTCGCGCGCTACGCGTCCTTGGTCTCCTCCGCCGCTAGCGGTGCCGTGCTGTCGCCGCCCGGCGGCGGCAGCTAAGAACGAAGGTCCAGGAGGATCGCGATGGAACTTTCGGGCGCGCGAATCGTCGTCGAAAGCCTCATAAAGGAGGGCGTGGACACGGTCTTCGGCTATCCGGGCGGTACGATACTTAACGTCTACGACGAGCTGTTCAAGTGCTCCGACCGGATCCGGCACGTCCTTACGGCTCACGAGCAGGGGGCGGCGCACGCGGCCGACGGCTATGCCCGCTCGACGGGGAGGCCCGGAGTCGTCATGGCCACTAGCGGCCCGGGCGCGACGAACCTCGTCACAGGGATCGCGACGGCCTACATGGACTCCGTCCCCCTCGTCGCCATAACTTGCAACGTCCCGAACGCGATCCTCGGAAAGGACAGCTTCCAGGAGGTGGACATAGCCGGGATCACGATGCCGATCACGAAGCACAACTACATAGTGAAGGATGTCGGAGCGCTGGCCGGCGTCCTCAGGCAGGCTTTCGACATAGCGACTACTGGCAGGAAGGGGCCCGTCCTCGTCGACATCACGAAGGACGTCACCGCCGCGAAGGCAGAGTGGGCCCCCGTGGCTGCCGCGGCAGGATTCGCGAGCGCAAACCTCGCGAACGATCCGAGATTTCGGGCCAAGCGCGCGCCCGTGGCCTCCGATCCCGATCTCGACGCGGCGGCCGCCCTCATCGCGGCATCCCGCAGGCCCTTCATCTACGCGGGAGGGGGAGTGATCGCTAGCGGCGCCTCGGAGGAGCTGCTCGCCCTCGTCGAGCGCCTCAAGGCGCCCGTAGCTCTCAGCCTGATGGGCCACGGCGCCTTCCCCTCCAGGCACCCCCTGTTCACCGGCATGATCGGGATGCACGGCACGAAGGCCTCCAATATGGCATCGAACAGGTCCGACCTCCTCATCGCTATCGGCGCCCGCTTCTCCGACCGTGTGGTGAGCGACGCCTCGCGTTTCGCCGTCCATGCCCGCATCCTGCAAATTGACATTGATCCCGCGGAGATCAACAAGAACGTGGCGAGCTGCAAGGCCCTGATCGGCGACGTCAAGGACGTGCTCCTGCGCCTGCTCGAACGGGTGCCCGAGCGCGAAAAGTCGACCTGGAACGGCGACATCGACGCGTGGAAGGCCGAAGTGCCGTCGGCCCACGGCCGCGACGCCCTTCTGCACCCGAAATTCATCATGGAAGCGATCCATGCCCGCGTGGGCGACGAGGCCATCGTGACCACGGAAGTCGGCCAGCACCAGATGTGGACCGCCCAGTTCTACCCCTTCGCGAAGCCGCGCACCTTCATCTCCTCCGGAGGACTCGGGACGATGGGTTTCGGAACGGGCGCGGCGATGGGAGCGCAGGTCGCCAATCCCGATCGCCAGGTCGTCCACATCGCGGGCGACGGATCCTTCAGGATGAACTGCGCCGAGCTCGGCACCATATCGCACTACGGCCTTCCCATACTTATCGTCGTGATGAACAACGGTGCCCTGGGCATGGTGCGGCAATGGCAGAGCATGTTCTACCAGGGGCGCTATTCTCAGACGACCCTCGACAGGCCTCCGGATTTCCTGAAACTGGCCGAGGCATACGGCGTCAGAGGATTCCGCGCGCGCGACGAACGAGAATTCCGAGCTGCTCTGGAAGCGGCCCTTTCCGAGCGTAAGCCCGCCCTACTCGAATGCCTCCTCGACATCGACGAGAAGGTCCTGCCGATAGTTCCCTCGGGCCAGCCCATCGAGGAGCTGATCCTCGAGCCGCCGGCAGAATGATCCCGATACTTGGCGTCGCGGGAAGGCCGATTCTCCACTCGATGAGCCCCGTCGTGTTCCGCGCGCTTTTCGGCTCCTCCGGCATCGAGGCAGCGTATACGCGCATCGCCGCCGAGAGCGCGGCCGAGGCCTTGGGCCTCTTCCGCTCATTGGGGATGAAGGGGATGAACCTCACCGCTCCCTTCAAGGAAGAGGCCGTCGCCCTGGTCGACGACCTGACGCCCGAGGCGCGCGAACTCGGAGCGATCAACTGCATCGTCGCCCTCGAGGGCGGGCGCGCGCTCGGCGCGAACACCGATACCCGGGGTGTCATGGATGTCCTTCGAGGATGCGGCGTCGATGCCGCGGGAAAGCATTGCCTGGTGATAGGAGCCGGCGGAGCGGGGAGGGCGGCCGCCCGCGTCCTCGTCGGGGCGGGAGGAGATGTCGTCATCGTCAACAGGACGCGCGCGCGGGCCGAGCTCCTTGCGTCCGCGCTCGGCTGCGCCGCCGCCGGCCTCGAGGACCTGGCCGCCCTCGCGATCCGCGCCTCGGTGATCGTCTCGACCCTGGCATCCGACGCGCTGCCTCACCCCGCGACATGGCTCCCCGCCGTTCCGGCGGCGGTCGTGCTGGACGCCGACTACAAGAGGGGCCTCCTCGCCGGCTACGCGTCCGAGCGCGGCTTCGCCGTAGCCACGGGCGCCGACTGGCTCGTCTGCCAGGCTCTGCCCGCCTTCGAGCTGTTCATGGGGCGATCGCCCCCGATCGGGCCCGCCCTGGCCGAAACGGCGGTCTCGATGGCCGGCCGCGCCGCCCCGGCGGGGCGAAAGGTCGCCCTTGTGGGTCTCATGGGAGCTGGCAAGACTCGGGCCGGCAAGGCGCTTGCGCGGCTCCTCGACCGGCCCTTCCTGGACTCGGACGGGGAGATCGAAGCGGACGCTGGAATATCGGTGGCCGAGATCTTCGCGCGCGAGGGCGAATCCGGATTCCGCGCGCGCGAGCTTCGCGCCGTCGATCGCGTGACCTCCGAGCCCGGACCGATGGTCCTGGCGGTGGGGGGAGGGGCTGTGACGATCCCCGCGATCGCCCGCCTCCTGAAGGAGCGCTGCCTTTGCGTATGGCTGCATGTCTCCCCGGCGACGGCGGCGAAGCGGACGCGCGGCGGGGAGAGGCCCCTCCTCGCCGTAAGCGAGGGCGCCGAGGCCAGGCTGGGCGTCCTCGAGGCGGAGCGCCGCGGGGCCTATGCCTCCTGCGCCGAGCTCCTCGTTTCGACCGAGGGGCGCGACGCTCGCTCCGTCGCCGAGGTGATCCGTGACGAGATCGATCGCGTATCGTAACGTAGGCGGCTGGGTCCGCGCCCCGGCCTCCAAGAGCTCCATGCAGCGGGCGACGGCCTGCGCCCTGCTGGCGCGCGGCGAGTCCGTCCTCCGGTCGCCGAGCCGATCCGCGGACTGCCTCGCCGCCCTCGAGGTAGCGCGAGGCTTCGGCGCCGGCGTCGAGGACCGGGGGGACGCGATCGCGATACGCGGGCCCGCGCGGATCCCGGCTTCCGTCGAGACCGCGAAAGCCGTCAGAAGACTCTCCTGCGGCGAGTCCGGGCTCTGCGTACGCATGTTCTCGCCGATCGCCGCTCTCTTCGGAGGCGAGACCGAGCTGGGGGCGGAGGGCTCGCTGCGTAAGAGGAGCATGGGAATGATTGCGGCGCCGTTGATCGACCTGGGCGCGGAGTGCCGCAGCTCCGACGGCTTCCCGCCCGTCGTAGTGCGCGGCCCCTTGCGCGGCGGCCGAGCGAAGGTCGACGGCCGCGAGAGCTCCCAGCTCCTCACCGGCCTTCTCATCGCCCTTCCCCTCGCGGAGGGAGATTCCGAGCTCGAAGTGGAGGGCCTCTCTAGCCGGGGCTACGTCGACCTCACCATCGACACTATGCGAGCCTTCGGAGTCGAGGCCGAGCGGGACGCGGACTTCTCGCGATTCCGTCTGGCCTCCGCGCAGAGCTACGTGGCATCCGACTTCGAGGTCGAAGGGGATTGGAGCGGGGCGGCCTTCCTTCTCGTCGCGGGAGCGATGGCCGCGCGCGAGTCGCCCGTCGAGGTCGTCGGGCTGGACGCCGAGTCCCCCCAGCCCGACCGGGCGATACTCGAGGCATTGCGCTCCGCGGGCGCGATCGTCGAATCCGAAGGCGGGTCCCTCAGGGTGGCGCGAGGCAGGCTCGAAGCCTTCGGCTTCGACGCGACCGATTGCCCTGACCTCTTCCCGCCCTTGGTCGCCCTCGCCGCCTCCTGCGAGGGCGAGACGAAGATCGAGGGCGTCGGCAGGCTCAGGGGAAAGGAGACGGACAGGGCGGCGGCCCTCTCCGAGGAGTTCGACGCGCTGGGGGCCGAGGTCAGGATCGAAGGCGACGACATGTTTGTGGTCGGCCGCGGCCGGCTTAGCGGCGGCCGCGTCGACTCGCGCGGAGATCATCGCATCGCGATGGCGGCCGCGATTGCCTCCCTTTGCTGCGCCGGACCCGTCGAGATAGCCGGCTCCGAGTGCGTCGCCAAGTCCTGGCCCGGCTTCTTCGAGGATCTCGCGGCGATAGCCCGCCCCGCGCGATAGCCTATCCGGCCGGGACTTTCGGTAAGTATATTATTTCTTACCGAATGGACGAGGAGGGCGAGCGTGGATTATCCGATGCGTTCCGACCTCAAAGTCGGGGCCTTGTTTCCCGATTTCGAGCTGCCCGATCAAGAGGGCTCTCCCCGGAAGCTCTCGAGCCTGCTCAGGGGTTTCCCGGGCGTACTGATCTTCGGCCGGGGGTATTTCTGTCCCAAGGACAGGCGGCAACTGACAGCCTACGTAACCGAGCTCCAGCCCGAATTCCGCGTCAACTATTGCCATATGGTCTCGGTCTCCGTCGACGACAAGATGCACACCAACGAGACCCGCGAAGCCCTCGGAGCGGACTGGACCTTCCTCATGGACCCCGATAGGCGCCTCCTCCATGAGCTCGAGATGGTCGACACCACCGACCCCGCGCACGGAGAGATCTACATCCCCTATACCTTCATCCTGGATCGCGACAGGAGCATATACAAGATCTACAACGGCTGGTGGTTCCTGGGGCGACCCACCCCTGAGGATATCCGGATGGACCTGAGGGCGATCATGTCCAAGCGCCCCGATTGGATCTACGGCGGCTCCGGGGCCTAGGGCGACGCGTAGCGGGCTCGGATCCCGCGGACTTTCAGAAGTAGACTTCAGCGAAGATGCGCGAGCGGGGAACGCCGCGGTCCCTCAGCAGCGCGTAGGCCTCGTAGATCATGTCGCTGTTGCCGCAGAGGTAGCAGTATCGCGACGCCTCCACGGATCGCCGGGCCAGGTAGGACGTGACTCGGCCGGCATAAGAGCCGCTCTCGACCCGTCCTCGGCTGATGCAGGGGACGAGCCTGTCGGCTGCGAAGCCGTCGCGGCCGTAAAGTTCGGCCTCGTCTCCGGCTCCGTGGAGGAGGATATAGTCCAGGCCGGGGTTTTCCCGTGCGAAGCAGCGGAAGGGCGAGACGCCGGTGCCGGTGGCGACGAAGAGGAAGCCGGCGGAGGCGCCACCTCCTTTTACGAGGGAGAAGGAACCGTGAGGGCCGTCGACCTCCAGCTCGTCGCCGGGTCGGCTCAGGCGGAGGACGCGGGACACCCTTCCGCCGGGGATCTCCTTGACGAGGACCTCGAGCCAGGAATCTTCGGGCGAGGAATACAGCGTGTACTCCCGCCGGTCCCCGCTTCCCGGAAGCCCGAGATTCACCCACTGGCCGGCGCGGAAGGCGAGACCTTCCCTCGAGAATCGCAGGATATACGCCCCGAATGGAAGGTCGCGGACGCTGACGACGCGGTGGATGCCGGAGGCTCCCGGTGCCGCGGCAGGGCGTCGCGTCGCGGTCTCGATCACTCGGGCGGCTCCGCCTTCCGCGCCTCGCGGATGCGCGCGAGCCGCTCTCGGAAGCCTTCGTACTGCTCGCCGGCGTGGTAGGAGGACCGGACCAGCGGCCCCGCCTCGCAGTAGAGGAAGCCTTTCCCCATGGCGACTTCCTTGAGCCTGGCGAACTCGTCCGGATGCCAGTACCTGTCGACGGGCAGGTTATTGCGCGTAGGCTGTAGGTACTGTCCGATATTCACCATGTCCACGCGCGCCGCGCGAAGGTCGTCCAGGGCGGAGACCACCTCCTCCGGCGTCTCGCCCAGCCCCAGCATGATGCTCGACTTGGTCACGCCGCTCGGGTCCGAGTCCTTGGCGACGCGCAGAAATTCCAGCGACCTGTCGTAGCTGGATCGCGAGCGCACTAGAGGGGTGAGCCTGCGCACCGTTTCCAAGTTGTGGCTCACTATATCGGCCCCGCTCTCCACGACGGCGCGTATGGCCTCTCTCGAACCCATGAAGTCGGAGGTGAGAATCTCGACCGAGCAGGCCGGGATCCGCGCGCGGATCGCCCGGACTGTGGCGGCCATCATCGCCGCCCCTCCGTCGGCGAGATCGTCCCGGTCCACCATGGTGACGTGGGCGTGCTTGAGTCCCATCCGCGAGACTGCCGCCGCGACGCGCAACGGCTCCAGCCTGTCCACTTCGCCGGGCAGACCGGTGCCCACCGCGCAGAAACGACAGCGCCTCGTGCAGCTGTCCCCCAGGATCATGAAGCTCGCCGTCCGGTGCGTGCCCCAGCACTCGTGGAGGTTGGGGCATCGCGCCTCCTCGCAGACGGTGTGAAGCTCCTGGGTGCGCACTTCCTTCTTGACGGCGACATAGCTCTCCGTCGTCTCGAGCCGGATCTTGAGCCACTCCGGCTTCCGCAGCGGAGCGCTCGATTCCGGACCCTGTTCTTCCATAAGCTGGAGATCGGGCATGTGGTAAATATTACTGAAAAGATTATAGATAGGGAAAGCGGTAAATGGACCCTGCCCTGCCTCGCGCGGTCAAGCTGCTTTGTCGTCGTCCTAAGCGCGCTTCGACGCCGGCCTGCCGACGATGACCAAGAACGAATCGAGGATGAACAGCGCGATGGCGATGTCATTGAAGAGTGTCGCCTGGCGCGGATCCGGCCAGAGTTGATTGGCGGCCCAGAAAAGGAAGGCGAGCGCCAGCATGATCGCCTTTACCGATTCCGCGCAAGTGGGCCGAGTCCCGGCACGATAGAGGAGGTAGGCAAAGGCGATCAAGGCGAGCGGAATTGAGGCGAGATAGCCGTGAGCTCCGACGGAGAAGCGCCCGGGGAAGAGTTCCCATGCGAAGAGCGCTCCCGCGCCCGCGAGCGCGACTACGCCGAGTATCACCGGGACTGCCCGATGGGCTAAGCCGAGACGAACGTGATTACGAATATCGTCATCTCCTTTTGCGCTCTGAGGACATAATATACGAATACCTGCGATAGTGAGGCGACATTCGCTTTGGCCATGTTGCTTTATTACGAAGGCTATAATAATTCTGAAGCGGAGCCGCTGGGTGGGGGAAGCGGAGAAAACCGCAGGCGTCGCGACCGCGCGTTGTGCGACGCCGAGGACTTCCTAGCGCGGGGGAGTAGCGAGCAATGCCGCGGCTGAACGGTGAAGACAGCCGGACCCCCCGGCTTCAGAGGAGAGGATCACCATCCGCGGAATGAACGCGGCATGAATCGGCCCGTAAGCCGTGGCACTCTTATTCTGCGGTATAGGGCGGCGGGTGTAAGAAGAACCGAAGGCCCTGCATAATGGCCGCGATAAGGAGCCCCGACGAAGCGAAGCTTCGTTGCCGCGAAGCAGCGGAGCTGCTTCGCGAAGGGCCCCCAATGAGCCGTCATGAAAATGCTCTTCGCCGTTGACCGATCGATGGTTCAGGGAGTCCCGATCGCGGAAGGCATTGCGCTCCGCCCTTCAATCCTCGATATTTTCCCTCAGTCCCGCCAGGAACTTCCTCATCTCGTCGTAGTCGCGCGCCCGGATGATGTGGGTGAGGTAGGAGAGCTTGGAGTTGATGAGCTCGATCTGCCTGATAGTGTAAGGATTGAACATGATCTCGGCGAGGAGCCTGTCGTCCTCGGAAAGCAGGCCCTTCGCGATTATCATGTGCCGCTTGAAGTTAGTGCCCGGAGTCTCCTGCCTCTTCATGACCGAGGCGAAGACCATCGTGGAAGCGAAGGGGGTCGCGAGCGAATAGGCGACCATCTTGTCATGACCCTCGAAGTCGTACTCGAAGATGTGTATGCCGAGCCTCGAGTAGAGAGCCTTGAAGAATTCCTTGCCCTTGGGGTCCGACTCCGAGATGATCGCGGCGCTCTCGTCGTGGAGGTCGCGGATATTGCCGAAAGTCGGGCCGAACATGGGGTGGCTCGAGACGAAGGGCCTGCCGGCCTCGCGGTAGAACTCCGCGAACCCGGTCTTGACCGAGGCTATGTCGGCGAGGATGCAGTCGGGGCCGATGAAAGGCAGGACCTTCCTGAAGACCTCGACGGTGTCCCCGAGGAACACGCAGTTGATCACCATCTCCGGGGAGAAATCCTCGATCTCGGCGAGGTCGAGGATCCGCCTGACCTTGATGAAGTACTTCATCCTCGCGATATCGGAGTCGTAGACGCAGACTTCGTGGTCGAGGCAGAGCTCCTCGGTGAGCCACGCGCCCATCCTCCCCGTGCCTATGATCTGGATGCGCATGGTCAGATCTTCCGCTCGACATAGCAGCCGAGGAGGCGGAAATCCCTCGCGACGCCCTCGGCCTCCGCGATGGCGCGGGAAACACGCTCTTCCTTCTCGGATCCGTCGAAGTCGAGGAATATGGCGTAGTCGCCGGGCTTGTTGGGGACCGATTCGATCCGGGTGAGGTTGATGCCGGCGCGGGCGAATATCTCGAGGGTCCTGAAGAGGGCGCCCGCCTTGTCCTCGGTCGAGAAGACGGCCGAGCATTTGTTCCCGCCCTCGTGGCCGTCGTTCTTGGCCAAGACGAGGAACCGCGTACGGTTGTTCTCGGCGTCCTGGATCTCGTCCTTGATTATCTCGAGATCGTATATCTCCGCGGCGAAGCGGTTGGCGATCGCCGCGGTGTCCCGCGGCCTCTCCTGGGCGATCATGCGGGCGGCACCCGCGGTATCGTAGTAGGGCCTGGGCTCAAGCTTGTTGCGGGCGAGGAAGCTTCGGCACTGCGCGAGCGCCTGGGAGTGGGAGTAGGCGGAGCGTATCTCGCGGTGATCGGTCCCGGGCACCGCGAGCAGGCAGTGGGACACCGGCATGTCTATGGCGGCGACGATCTTGAGGTCGGTGTTGATCAGTATCGAGTTGACGGGACCAACGATGCCGCCGAGGCTGTTCTCGACGGGCACGATCCCGAAGTCGAAATGGCCGTCGCGTACCGAGTCGAAGACGTCCGAGAAGTCCCGGCAGGGCATGGCCGCGGCCGAGCCGTCCCAGGCTCGGGCGGCGACTTCGCTGTTGGCGCCGTGCTCGCCCTGGAATCCGACCGTCTTCGGCTTGCGAGCCTGTATGGCGCTCGCCTCCGCGATGATGCGCTTCCAGAGCTCGCCCGTGAACTCGGGACTGGCGAGGCAGCGCGAGGAGCGGGCGACGCGCTCGAGCACCGCCTTCTCTCTCGCGGGATCCGTGATATCGGGCTTCAAGGCCCGCGCCAGCAGTGCCTTCTCCATCCTCTCGTCGAGGAGCGAGAGGAGCCTGGCGTCGATCCGGTCGATGTCGTCCCTGAGGTCCTTGAGCGTCATATTCCCTCCACGGCCTTGGCGGCCGACGTTGGCCTTGCCCGCGCGGCGAGCGTCAGATCGGCGAGCGCGACCGCGCAGGCCGCCTCGAGGACGACGGCGGCGCGCAGGGCTATGCACGCGTCGTGGCGCCCCCCCGGGGCGAGGACGGTCTCCTCGCCGGATTCGAAATCGAGCGTGCGCTGGGGCGCGGAGATGGTCGATGCGGGCTTCACGGCTATACGGACCACGAGTTCGTTGCCGTTGGTGATGCCGCCGTTGATGCCGCCCGCGCCGTTCTTCGCGGTCCTGCCGGAACGCTCGACGAAGGGGTCGTTGTGACGGCTGCCGCGCATCCGGGCAGCGGCGAAGCCGTCGCCGAACTCCACGCCGCGCACGCCGGGAACGGCGAAGAGGGCGTGGGCGATGAGCGATTCGGCGGCGTCGAAGAAGGGCTCGCCGAGCCCCGGGGCGAGGCCCTTCACGCGCACCTCGACGATGCCGCCCACGGAATCCCCCGCGGCCTTGGCCGCGGCCGCGGCCGCCTCCACGTCGGGGTTCCCTCCGGCCTCGATGACGCGCGTGTCGAAGGCGACGCCCGCGGCCGGGGCTCCGCCGAGCGCGCGCTTGGCGACGGCCCCGGCCGCGACCAGGCCGGCGGTGACGCGCCCCGAGAAGTGCCCGGAGCCGCGCGGGTCCGAGAAGCCGCCGTATTTGTAGCGCGAGGTGAAGTCGGCATGGCCGGGCCGCGGGACGCGCTTGAAAGCCTCGTAGTCCGATGAGCGCGTGTCGGCGTTGCGCAGGACCACGCAGATCGGCGAGCCCGTCGCGCGCCCTTCGTACAAACCCGAGAGTATCTCGGGAGAGTCGGCCTCGCGCCGCTCGGTAGTGCCCGTCGCGCCGGGTCGGCGCCGCGCGAGGTCGCGCTCGATGTCCTCGACGGAAAGGGGGGTACCCGCCGGGCACCCGTCGACGACGATCCCGACTGCGGGTCCGTGCGACTCCCCGAATATCTCGACACGGAAGCAGAGCCCGAACGAGTTCATGGAGCCTCCATTACGAAAGCCTGAAGGTCGGCCAAGGGAACGGCCTCGACGACGACAGAGCCTATGGCTGCGGGCAGAGCCATGCGAATGTCCGGGCCGAGCCTCTTCTTGTCCGCGAGGATGGCGTCGCCTATCGCCCTCCGGAAATCCGGGCCGTCGACCGTCGCGGCGAGTCTCGCCGCCGCCGCGATCGACGACGGCAGGGCGCAGGCCTCGATGAGGCGCAGTATGCGTCCGCAATCCGCGGCTCCGAGGTGGCCCATCCGGAGGGCCAGCCGGCAGGCCGTCCCCAGGCCGGCGGCCACGGAGTGGCCGTGGGGGAGGCCGGAAGCCGCCTCGACGCCGTGCCCGACGCTGTGGCCGAGGTTGAGCTTCCGCCTCTCCCCTGACTCCCTCTCGTCGCGCTCCACGACGGCCGCCTTTAGCTCTACCGAGCCCGCCACTATGCGTTCCAGCGCGTCGATCGGAGGGCGTCGCGCTCCTCCGATCCGCCCGGCTTCGGCTTCGACGAGCTCGAAGTAGGCGCCGCCCGCAAGGACGGCGTGCTTTACGACTTCTGCCATGCCCGACGCGAACTCGATGTCGGGGAGGGTCGCGAGGAGGCCCACGTCCATCGTCACGAAGAGGGGCTGGGCGAACGAGCCCACGAGGTTCTTGACCCCGCGGAAGTCCACGCCGTTCTTCCCGCCGACCGAGGCGTCCACCATCGCGAGGAGGGTGGTAGGGACGAAGCCGAAGTCGACGCCCCTGAGCCAGGTCGAGGCGGCAAAGCCGGCTAGGTCGGAAATCGCCCCGCCGCCTATCGCGAGGACGAGGCCGTCGCGGCCGAGGGAATTGTCCATGAAGGCGCCGTAGAGGGCCTCTAGCGACACGAGGGACTTGGCCGCCTCCCCCCGATCGACCTCGATCACGGGGCAGGCCGGGAAGGACTCGCCGTGGATACGGCGGATCAGGCGGTCGGTGACGATCACCGTCCTGGCCGGATCGACTCGGCCGCAGACTCCGGCGAGGGGACCGAAGGCGATGCGCGAGACTCGCCCTCCCTGTCCGTGAAGTTCTATGTCCACCGGACTCTCTCCCTTCAGTCCATCGCGTCCGCGAAGGGATCTCGCAAGGCACCGCTTCGCGCCGAGCTTGAGGCGCGCGTCGCGGCGTCCTTGGCCGCGGGGGGATTTTGGACGGGAGGCGTCCCGGCCGGGAGGTCGCCCCTCGCTATCGCGTCCGCGTCGTCCATGGCGCGCTCGGCCATGAACTCGCGGAGAGCGGCGATGCGGAGCATCAAGGTCTTGAAGGCTTCCGGCGTGAGCTGCTGGTCCTTGTCGCTCATCGCCGTCGAAGGATCGATATGCACCTCGATTTCGAGGCCGTCCGCTCCCGCGGCGACGGCCGAGAGACTCATGGGCCCTATCATGTACCGGATGCCAGTCCCGTGCGAGGGGTCCACGAGGATCGGCAGGTGGCTCTCGGCGTGGACGGCGGGCACCATGCTGAGGTCGAGCGTATTGCGAGTGTAGGTCTCGAAGGTGCGGATACCCCGCTCGCAGAGGATCACCTTGTCGTTGCCTTCCGCGAGGATGTATTCGGCGCAGTTGAGCCATTCCTCGAGCGTCGAGTACATGCCGCGCTTGAGGAGGATGGGCTTGCCCGACTTTCCCGCCTCCCGGAGCAGGGAGAAGTTCTGCATGTTGCGCGCGCCGATCTGGAGGATGTCGGCATACTCGCCGACCCATGAGACGTCGCGCGTATCGACGACCTCCGTCACTATGGGCAGGCCGGTCTCTTTCTTGGCCTTGTCGAGTATCTTGAGGCCTTTGAGGCCCAGGCCTTGGAAGGCATAGGGCGAGGTCCTGGGCTTGAACGCGCCGCCCCGAAGCATCTTCGCTCCGGCGTCGCGGACGGCCGCGGCTGTCCGCAGCGTCTGTTCCTCCGTTTCGACGGAGCAGGGACCCGCGATGACGACGAACTCCTCGCCGATGCGGACTCCGCCGACTTCCACTACGCTCCTGGCGCCCCCGGGCTTCTTGCCGGTCAATTTCAAGTTGTTCATGCCGATCTCGCTCCGTACACGGGTCGCACCGGCGCGTGGGGCGGCATCGCGCCCCGTATTGCGCCGATTACGGTTTTGAGCCTATAAATACGAGGCTCGCCATGATATCCGCCGCGACGCGGCCGGTCAAGTTGGAGGTCCCTTCCGTGCAGCAGCTCTCCGCGCGCGTTCGCGGTCTCTCGCCGTCCCGCACCATCGCGATGAACCAAAGGGCGCGGAGACTCCGCGAGGCCGGCATCGACGTCATCGACCTTACCGTCGGCGAGCCCGACTTTCCCACTCCCGAGCCCGTGCGGGAGGCGGCCAAGCGGGCGATCGACGAGGGGAACAACTTCTACACTCCCGTCGCGGGTTACGCCGATCTCCGCGAGGCCGTTTCGCGCAAGCTCTCGCGGGAGAACGGCCTCGACTATCCCGCCTCCCGCGTGATGGTCTCCAACGGCGCCAAGCATTGCATAGCGAACGCCCTCCTCGCCCTCGTGGACCCCGGCGACGAGGTCGTCGTCCCGGCGCCTCATTGGGTGAGCTACTCCGAGCTCGTGAAGCTCGCCGGCGGAATACCCGTCTCGGTCCCGACCCTCGCCTCCGAGGGCTACAAGCTGAAGGCCGAGGCCCTCGAGGCGGCTATGGGCCCCAGGACCAAGGTCCTGATACTCTGCTCGCCCTCCAACCCTACGGGCGCCGTGTATTCCAGGCGCGATCTCGAGGCCCTCTCGTCCGTCCTCGAGCGCCGCCCCCGAGCATGGGTGGTCAGCGACGAGGTGTACGAGCACATCAATTACGTGGGCGCGCACGCGAGCATCGCGTCTATACCCGGGCTCGCGGACAGGACGGTCCTGGTAAATGGCGTGTCCAAGGCTTACGCGATGACCGGTTGGCGGATCGGCTACCTCGCGGGCCCCGAAGCCCTCGTGGCGGCCTGCATCGACCTCCAGGGGCAGATGACCACGAACGCCTCTTCTATCGCCCAACGCGCCGCATTCGCCGCCCTCGAGTCCGGCACTTCGCTCATAGGCGGCATGCTCGCCGCCTTCCGCCGGCGCCGCTCTCTCGTGGTGGCCGGCGCGTCCGCGCTCCCGGGACTGGCGCTCGAGGAGCCCGAGGGCGCCTTTTACATCTTCCCCGACGTCTCCGCCCACTTCGGCGCCCGCGCCGGAGGGCGGACGATCGTATCGTCCGACGACTTCTCGGACTTCCTCCTGGACGAGGCCAAAGTCGCGGTCGTGCCCGGCTCGGCCTTCGGGGACGACCGCTGCGTGCGGATTTCCTTCGCCTGCGCCGACGAGAGGCTCGCGGCGGCCCTTGAGAGGATGGACTCCGCGCTCCGCTCCCTCAGGCGGGGGTCGAGCGGGAAGTGATTGAGAGGTATCGCTCATGGTGCGACATCCTTTCGCATGGATTCTGATGATGTGGATCGTAGCCGACGGGAGCCTCGCCCTCGGCCGGCTGCGCGTTCGCCGGCCTTGAGGATTTACGCGCTCGCTTCGCCAGGCCGGACGGCGAAGGAGCGGAGATAGGAATAAAAGAAGAAGTAGAGGCGGGAACAGCTGAAGGGAAGGCTGGAGGAGGCGAGGAGGCCCGGGCCCCTTGCCTGTGTAGCGACCCCGGAGAGGGCGCCGCCCGATTCGTCCATGACGCCGACGATGCTCATCCGATAGAAACTATCACGCCGCCGATTGGACAGTCAAGTTCCTGTATATAGAATCACCGGCCGAGCGGCGGCAACCTTTCACGAGGTCGCCACGGCGTGGATCGGCCTAGAGGCGGTAGATGTTCTTACGTAAAGTCGATCGATGGTCCGGAAATTCCGCATCGCTGATAGGTTGGGCTCCCCTTCTACCTGAATTTCGCGATCTCCGCCTGCACCATGGCGTCGCAGCGCTCGTTGCCTTCGATTCCGGCGTGCCCCTCGACCCAGAGGAAGCGGGGCTTTACGCGGTCCGCGACCGCATCGAGTTCCTCCCACAGCTCGCGGTTCTTGACGGGCTTGTTCGCGGCCGTCCGCCAGCCCCTGCGCTTCCACGACGATATCCAGGAGCTTATGCCGTTCTTCACGTACTGCGAGTCGGTGTACACGACGAGCTGGGCTCCGGGCGCCCGTCGCTCGGCCTCGGCGAGCGAGGCTATGACGGCCCTGAGCTCCATGCGGTTGTTCGTCGTATCGGCCTCGCCGCCCGAGCCGACTATTTCCTCCGTGTCCGCGCGGAACGCGTCATCCGCCGGCAGGCGGATGACGAAGGCCCAGCCACCCGGGCCCGGGTTGCCGGAGCAGCCGCCGTCGGTGTAGATGATCACGCCGTCCATGGGGCGGAAGTATCCCCGATTATTTGAGGATGGTCGAGAGGGCGGGTACGTAGGTCACGAGGATAAGGACCGCCGCCTGGACGATGAGGAAGGGCCATACGTCGCGAACGATGCGGGGAACGGGCTTCCTGAAGGTATAGCTGGCCAGGAAAATATTCATTCCGACCGTCGGCGTCAGGAAGCCGAGGAGCAGGTTCATGATGAATATCACCCCGAACTGGACGGGAGGGACGCCGAAGGCGGCGCCCAGCGGGATGAGGAAGGGCGAGACGACGAGGATCGCCGAGAAGATGTCCATGAGGCAGCCGACCACGATGAGGAAGAGGTTGAGGAGGAGGAGGAAGACGATTTTCGAGCTCACGAAGGCCTGGATCCAGGTAGTGAAGGCCGCGGGGACGTCTGCGTCAATGAGATAGAAGGAGAGCCCTCGAGCGGCGGCGATCACCATGAGGGTGCCGCCGACTATCGGGAATGCCTTTCCGAGGGCCGCGACGAGCTTCCGGGGCCCGAGTTCGCGCTTTACCGCCGATTCGACTATCGCGATGTAGAGGACGGCGAGGGCGCCTATCTCCCTCAGGTCGGCCATGCCGGTGAAATAGAGCAGCACCGCGCCGACGGGGACGAGGAGCTCGAGAGCCGCCGGCTTCAGCGCGCCGACGGAGGCCCGAAGGCTGAAGGAGCGCTCGCGCGCGGCCCGCTTAGGCGACATGAGGATGCCGGCGGCGCACATCGCGGCGATGAGGATGACGCCCGGCACGAGGGCGCCCTTGAAAAGCGACACGATGCTGAAGCCCTCCGAAGGGCCGTACAGGAATTGAGCGTTGACGCCGTACACGATGACGGCGGCGCTCGGCGGGATGAGGAGGCCTATGTCTCCGCTGGCGGTGATGAGGCCCCTGCTCCTGTCCTCGGACAGCCCGCCGGATTGGGAGAGGACCGTCGCGAGTATTCCTCCCAGGGCGACTATAGTGACGCCGTTGATACCGGTGAAGGTGCTGAAGACGGCGCAGGCCAGTACGGCTGCGATCGCCTCCCCGCCGCGGAACCAGCCGAAGAGCTCGCGGAACACGGCGACGAAGCGCTTGCCGGCCCCCGACTCGGCGAGGAGGATCCCGGCGATCCCGAAGAGGGGGAGGGCCGAGATCGAGCCGCCCCTGAGGAGCGAGTAGGCCTCGCTGGGCGCCAGCTCTATGAAGGCGCCGCTTCCGACGAACAGCAGCGCCGACACCCCGCTGAGCACGGTGAATATCGGAGCGCCGAAAGGCACGGAGAGGACGATGAGGACGCCCAGGGGCAGGCCGTAGGCGCCGACGAATGCCTGAGCCCCGGTCGCGAGAGAGACCAGGAAGGCTGGCGCGGAACCGAAGGCGGTAGTCGCGAAATTGCGGATCGAGGAGGCCGCCAGGAGGCATCCCAGGACGACGCTCAGGGTAGCGACGGCGACTGCGAGGCCGCCCTTCCCTCGGACGGCGGCGCGTATGGTGAAAGCCGTCATGAGGGCAACGCAGAGCGGCATGATTGCCACGATGGCCCTCGTGGGGATTATCCAGACGCGGGCCGCGGGATCGAAGCCCGTGAGCGCGAAGGAGAGCGAAGCCCAGAAAATGCACGTTTGGGAAACGACCGCGACGGCGTCGCCGAGATAGGCCAAGGAGCCCCGGAATCTCCCTTTCCCGGTCGCTGCCTCGCCGCCGGCGAGGGAGATATGCCTCCTGTCGAGGGAGGCGAGGGCGGCGGCGGCGTAGGCGAGGACGAGGGTGGCATGGTCGGCTATGGCGCCGGCGGGGGCTATCCCTCTCCAGAAAATACGCGCGAGAGCGAGGTCCGCGATGGGGAGGCCGATGATCGAGGCCACGGCTAGAGCCGCGATCGCGACCAGCATTCCCCGAAGGACCCGGACTATCGGACCCTCGAGAACCGGCGCGGGTATGCCCTGATCCTCGCCGCTCACTTAGGCTCCCGAACTTTCGCCAGCGCCGTGTCGATCGCGTCGAGCATATCGCTGGAGAAGAGCCGGGCGATCAGCCCGTTGCGCCTCTGCGCGATGACTTCGGCCCACTTCGCGGCGGCGTCGGCGGGCTCGGGCGACGTCTTGATCCCGTCGAGCGCGGCTATCGCGTCGGCCTCGAGCTTGGCGCTGTCGAGGCTGATTTCCTTGGCCATGTCCCGGACGACCTGCTGGAGCTGGGACTTGAGCTCCGCGGGCACCCTGTCCCAGCTCGATTTGTTCATGAGCATCACGCCGATGAAGGGGGCCACCTTGAAGCCCGACATGTAGGCGATCTTTCCCCGCAGCTGGGACCAGAGGCTCGCGATGTAGATGGGACTCACGCAGGCGGCGTCCACGGTGCCCGAATTCACCTGCAGGAGGAAGTCGGCGGTGCTTCCCTTGACCGTCCTCGCTCCGACGCTCTCCATGAGCTGCATTTCCTGGTCCTCTATCGGACTGATGGAGATGCGGAGCTTGGCGAAGTCGGCGGGGTAGACGATCGGCGACCTGGAGAAGTACCGCACCCAACCGCCCTTCGACAGCGCGAGGACGACGTAGCGGTCCCCGAGCTTGGATTCGATCAGGGGCTCCACCGCCGCGAGCACGGCGTCGAATTCGGCGTCGGTGCGCATGAAGCTGGGCATCGAGAGGGCCAGGCTGTCGGGGTACAGCTCGGCGAGCCCGTCGGTGGTGAGGAGGGCTCCGTCGACGCCGAGCCTCATCTTCTGAATGATGTCCGATTCGGAGGCGACGTGGGAGCTCTGCGGGAAGGCCAGCCGGACTCGACCGCCGGATACGCGGTCGAATGCCGCCGCGAGTCGCTTCAGGCCCAGGTCCCAGGGGCTGTTCGCGGGCACGTTGGCCGCCATCCTGAGCGTGAGTGTCTGAGCGTCCGCCTTGGCCAAGAGCCCCGCGGCCGGGGCGAGGACCGTCAGGAGAAGCGCGATAGCCGCATTGCGACGCCTCATGGTGTTGTTTCTCCTTCGGGGAGGGTAAAGTATTTGCCCGCTTCGGCAAGGAGCCGTTTCGCGTTCCGCTGGGCGAGTACGGTCTCGAGGCGATCCTCGGGAACGGCATTCGGGTCTATGGCCAGGGCCTTCTCGAGAACGGCCTTGAAGCCCTGGTAATCATCCTTGGGAACGCAGATCGAGGTGGCGTAGGAGACGAAAAGCGATGCCGTGCCGCCTTTGGAATACGCAAGGGCCCTTTTATAGGCATCCTCCGCCTTGGCGGGATCGCCCCCCAGATAGCTGGGCATGCTCCCGTAGTAGGAAACGTAGACGCCATAGATCGCCCCCTCATCCCAACCCGGGTCGAGCTCGGCGGCTCGGGCGAGGAAGAGAGGGGCCGCTCCGATATAGTGCGCGCTCTTGAAGTCGAGGGGATTGAGGCCGAACCCGGCGAGCACCGAGACGCCGCTCCAGTAGAGGAGGGGGACGTCGGACTTGCGCATGCGCGAGAAGTCCGCCTTGCCGTCGACCGCCGCCTCGACGATCCCAGGGGAGCGCCGGTCGAGGGCGGCGGAGAGCAGGCGAAAGGCGCGGCGATACAAGGCGCCCGCGCGGTCGTAGGCAGCCTGCCTCTCCTCGAAGCGATCGTCGGGAAGCGACGAGGCCGGGCCCTGGACGAATGCGTTGGCGTACATGACGTATAAAGAAGCGGTCGTCACGACCTTGCCCTGGTCGTTCGGGTCCGCCTCGAGCAGCGCTTCCTCGACCATGATGAAGGTGGGCAGAGCGCCCGCGGCGAGCTCGGGGTCTTCCTCGCTGGTCAGGACCGTCTGCACCTTCGAAGCCGCCCGGAATACGGCACAGGATCCCAACAGGACGACGACCGCCGCCGCCGCCCCAAGTCGGAGAGAACTCATGTCGCCCAGTATGCTATGAAGGAGCCCGAATCGCAACCCGTTTCGCTCGAGGTAGTCGGGCCTCGGATCGCCTACAATCCGCCCAGGAAGCCCTGCCGGTCGAGCTCCTCGGCCGAGGCCTTGGCGCCGGCTCCCTCGCGAAGCTTTCCATAGACGGTCATGTCCATGTAACGGAGGCTCAAGGGGCGCTCCAAGGCCATGCGAGTCGTCTTATCCTCCCAGCGCGATTCCTTCGGATCGAGCGCGTCGGGCTCTCCGTACTTCGCGACGAGGCTGGTATAGACCGAATAGTGATCTACCTTGTCCGGATTCAGGACGAGTATCATGACCCAGAGCTTGCCTTCGTAGAATTGGAAGTAGCCGCGCCTGACGAAGGAGAGGCCCGCGACTTCGATGAGGCTCTGATTGGGCGAGGGCAGGAGGGAAAGGTCCTCGGGCCCGCGATAATCGAAGATGGGATCCTTCTCGAGAGCGGCTATGACCGAGTCGCGGTCCATGCCGAGCTCGACGCCGCGAAAGGATCGCGCCGGAGCCGCCGGCCCTGAAGGAGCCGGGGCGCCGCCCTGAGGCGCTCCGGCAGGAGCAGGGCTTCCGCCGGCCGCGGGAGGGGCGGCCTGGGTCCAGGCCGCCCGAGTTCCGAGGAGGGCCATCAGCAGGACTGGCACCACGGCGAGGGCGAAACGGGCTTTTCTCATCGCCGGCCTACCTCGAGAGCGCGATGCTGAGGGCGGTCGAGAGCTTGAGCACATCCTCGTTGCCTTTGCGGACGCGGGCGCAGAGCACGGCCGCTATCCGCCTCACGATCGACAGTCCGATCTTGGGATTCTCGTCGCAGAGCCTCGTGAACTCGGCCCGGTTCACGCTGTAGAGCACGCAGTCGCTGCTCGCCGTGATGGTCGCGCTGCGAGGCTCGGGCCCGAAGACCGACATCTCGCCAAAGATCGACACTTTATCCGCCGACAGTTTGTTCATGGACTTCTCGGCGCTCGCGAAGTCCCTGTCGCCCAGCTTCAGGGTGAGGTTCTTCGTCACGTCGACCTCGCCCGCGACGAAGAAGTACATCGACTCGCCCTGCTCGCCCTCGTGCATGATCGTCTCGCCCGATTTGAATGCGACGCGGCGGGAAATCGCGAGTACTTTCTTCAGGTCTTCGTCACCTAGTTCCTCGAGTATGCCGACTTTGCGCAGGAGGGCGACTTCTTCGGCTTCTTTGGCTGCCATTCCTCGCCCCTATGCCACGACGAAGGCGATGTCGCCTTCGCGCAACAGGTAATCCGGCCCCGGTGCGAGGTGAACGTCGCTGCCCGCAGACGTCTCGGACGCGAGATTGATCTCGGCCTCCATGAATTTCCTCTTGATGAATCCGTCTATGGCGCTGGAGCTGTCGCCGAGGAGGTCGTCCAGGGAGACGCCCTTCTCCTCCGACAGGACGCCGACGAGGACGCCCTTGCCGTTCGAAAGGAAATAGGACGAGGCCTCCGCGAAGGTCTTGCCGACGAGGGAGGAAGGCAGGGGCGATTCCCGGAGGCGGGGGCCGGCTCCCGGAGTCAGGAGCTTGCGCGCGGCCCTCGGCAGGCCCTTGGACACGTAGGCCGAGGATAGCAGGTATCCCGAGTACTCGCCGCCTACGACTACGTTGTCGACCTTGGCGCGACTCAGATGCTGCTCGCTCTCGGGATGGAGGATTTCCGCGCTCACCTCGATGTCGGGATTGAGGGAGCGTATGGCGAGGCAGCCGAGGATGGTGCGCTCGTCGGCGTTGTTGAGGGAGTTCCCGCCCGTGGAGTCGGGGACCACGACACATGCACGGGCGCTACCGGCCGAGGCCCGTTTCAGCACGGCCTCCTGGGTGAAGTCGCCGCGGACGAAGCGGAGATCGAGGTCGGGGAAGCGGGCCTTTTCCGCGTCGAAGGCCTCGGCATCCATCCAGTCGACGAGGACGACCGGGATAGTCTTCGCGCCCTCCATCGCCTCCAGGTCGGAGAGTACGGAGGCCGCGTTGGGATTCCAGCCGCAGATGATGAGGTGGTTCTTCAGCCTGAGGTCCTGCAATCCCTTTCCCTCCCGTATCCTGCGCTCGACGAATATGGACGCCACCGTTCCCGAGATGAGCGAGGTGATCACCATCCCCGACAGTATCGCCGCGATTCCCGCTATCTTGCCGCCGACGGTGATGGGATACTTATCGCCGTAGCCTACGGTCGAGAGCGTGACCACCGCCCACCAGATCCCGTCGAAGAAGCTCCGGAACATGCCCTCGCCCGGGCGGCGCTCGACGAGCCACACGATCAGGGCAGAGGCGAGGACGGCCGTCGCGAAGGCGCCGAAGATGCCGACGAGGTTCGAATGCCGGATATCGGCCCACAGGAGCGAACCTCGCTTCGCGAGGTCCCCGATCCGGCCTTCCCCTCTCTCGGCGGTCGCGGGACGGTTTCTCATCTTGTACTCGGATCTCATCCCGCGGTCCTCCGCAAGAGAATATCGGCGGATGGAGCTTCCCCCCTTAGGCTCGACGCAAGTATAAGGTAGGAATGGGCGATACCGTCGGCCTTCCCAGCGTAATCTACGAGGATCGGAGCCTGCTAGCCGTCCGCAAGCCGCCGCGCATGCACACCGCCCCCGGTCCCGGAGGCGGCGACCTTTGCGCCTGGGTGTTCGAGCGCTATCCTGATGTGGAGAAAGCGGGAGGGCGGGCGGACGGATCCTCCGCCGCAGGCCGGCGAGCCTCCAGGGAGGGCGGACTCCTGCATCGGCTCGACTACGAGACTTCGGGGATCGTGCTGTTCGCGAGGAATCCCGGGGCCTTCGACGCCCTCCTCCGGCAACAGGAGCTAGGAGCCTTCCGCAAGGACTACCTGGCCCTTTCCGCGGCCTCTCGGGCAAGCATGCCGGCCGGCTCGCGACCACGAAGGGCCGCTCCGGGCGGGCTCGACGCGACGGCCTGGACCGAAGCCCGCGATCGACTGGACTCGGGAGCCCTCGCGGCGATGCTGGAAGGCGCGCGGTCGGAAGCCGGCTTGGGAGTCGCGTCGTCGTTCAGGGCCTACGGCCCCGGAGGCTCGCTCGTCGCCTGCATAGGCGCCGGAGGGATCGGACCGAGCTACAGGAGCGATATCCTTGCCTGTTCCGAGGCGGCCTCGGCCCAGTGGCTCGAGATCCGCGTTGGCCTGTCTCGGGGCTTCCGCCACCAGGTGAGGGCTCATCTGGCTTGGATCGGTCTGCCGATCGCGGGGGACCCCCTCTACGGAGGCGCTCCTGACGAGCGATTGCGCCTCTACGCCGTCGGGCTCTCCTTCGAGCATCCCGAGACCGGAAATCGCCTCTCCTTGACCGCCGACCCGTAGGACGGGGCCAACGTTGCTTTTGGGGAGCAACTCCGATAGGCTTACGGGTGATGACAGCCGCTTCCTCCTTCGACATCCTCGTCGCGGAACTCTCCGCCGAAGAACGGGGCCTCCTACTCGACAGGATCAAGATGGCCATGCCCGTCTCCGAAGAGCCGCTCTACCAAACCTCCTCCGCGCCCGGAGCCTCCGGCGCGGCGGCCGCGAGGGCGGACGAACTCGGCCTCATGATCAGGTTCGTCCTCTTCCTGCGGGGCCTCTTCAGCGGCAAGAGCCGGGAGGAACTGCTGCGGGACGACGCGCTCAAGGAGATCGGCCGCAAAGTCGAGGCCCGGTACCCGGGAATAATCGACAGGCGCCGGAGTCTCGTCCTGGGGCTCGTCGCCGAGGAGCTGCGGGGGCTCCGGGACGCGGCGCGTTTCTTCTACGACGCCTTGGATCGCAGCGTCGAGAAGGACAAGGCGGAATTCTACGCCTTCCTGGGATCCGTCGAGCTGCCCCTGACGCACGATCGCCTCACCTCGGAGGCCGATCCCGCGGCGATCGCCGCCTCGATGGCGGAAATCAAGGGCCGGGCCGAGGATTCCGCGGTGCGCGGCGCCGCCATCGCCGCGTTCGAAGCGATATTCTCCGACCTGTCGGAAAAAGGCAGACGGGCGATGTACCAGGACTTGCGCAGCGTCCTCTTCCTCAAGCGCCTCTCGGGCTTTCTTTTCGATCGGCTCATCGGCTCCTTCAACCAAGGCGCCTATCCCGACGACAGGCTTTCCGCCTCGTTCTTCGACCTGCGCGAGCTCCTGCTCGACCTCGGCGACGTCCTTTTCTCGATGTCCGAGGCGCCCTCGACCGAGCTCATCGAGGCGATCTTCTTCTTCGCCGATCGCGATCGGATCGGAAAGGGGGAGGAGGAGGCCGCCTCGGTCCTCGGCGGCGACATGGCGAAGGCCGAGGCTTCGCTGGGACGGATCCGCTCTTTCAACTCCCGCGTCCCCTTGGGGGACCTCATGCGGCTCGTCTCGGGAGATCCCGACTACCTTCCGCGCGAGCTTCCCGGCGGCGAGGATTGGCTCGCGATCTACAAGACCTTCTGGCGGGAGCGCATCGAGAAGGCCCTCGACGAATGGAGGGCCGAGCACCGGAACAAGGAGCTCCTCGAAGAGATCGCCGCCTTCGTCGGGGAATCGGGCGCGACGAGCTTCGCCAATATCTCCCGCGAGGAGAAGGAAAGCTCGCCCCCCCTCCGCTTCGCGATCGCCCTCGGCTTCCTCGACGCCTTCTATCGCGGTCCCTTCCTCCGCGAGCTCAACCGGTCATTCAAGATCGTCCTCGTCGACGGCGAATTCTACCGCAAGGACAACAGAGTCGAGTTCACCGACGCCTACGACGCCCTCCTCCGCCTCCCCGAGCTGCTCTCTGCCCTCGACGCGAGGCTGGGTCCCGAAGGCGATATCGGCGCCTCCTGGCACGCCGCCTCGCGGGAGCTCGGGACGGGCGCGGCGAAGAGGCGCAAGACCCAGTCGGTCGTCAGGGCGGCCGAGGACGAGGCGGAGCGCATCATCAGGCGCGAAGGCGCCGCCTTGAGGACGATGGTCGACGTCCTGCACGGCTTCCTCAAAGGCGAGGCGGGGGGACGCTACGACTCGCTCGCGAACCTGTCGTATATCGACGGAAAGTCCAACAAGGAATTCCTGCGCAGCCTAGACCGCGCGAAGGATCGTTGCGAGAAGGCGCTGTCCCTCCTGTCCGAGCTCGCGGAGCTCGATCTCGCGACGGACGAATGAGCCGTGGTCCTGACGACGGCTCATTTGCCCGAAGATCCCGGATCGGGTTTCGCCGCGGCCTTTCCCGGGACAGCGGGCGGCACCGAGCCGATGGCGCTGCTGTCCTTCGCCTCGGCCGGCGACATGAAGTTCGGCGATCCGAGGAGCGCCGGGAACCGCGAGCGCTTCCTTCGCGCCGTCGGTATGGATCCGGCCCGCGTCCACGGACTCGAGCTCGCCCATTCGCGCAACGTCCTCTTCCCCTCCCGCGGAGAGGCCGCATCGGAGCTCGCGCGGGACTCGGGCGGAGCCGACGGTATCGTCCTGGACGACGAGGAATTCGCCGCGTCGGTGACCGTCGCGGACTGCATGCCCATCTGGATCCTCGACCGCGGTTCCGGGGCATTCGGCCTCCTCCATTCGGGCTGGCGCGGTACGGGAATCCTCGCGGTCGCGATTCGCGCCATGGCCGCCCGCCTCGGCTCGGAGCCTTCCTCGATGGCAGTCATCCTGGGTCCGGCCATCGGTCCCTGCTGCTACGAGGTGGCAGGGGAAAGAGCCGCCCGATTCTCCGCCGAATTCGGCGCCGACGGCGTCCGGAGGCGCGGTGCTTCCGCCTATCTCGACCTTCGATCCGCCAACTTGTCGATCGCCGAGCGCCTCGGAGTCGGACAGCTGCTGTCCGTCGAGTCGTGCACCTCGTGCGACGGACGGCTCGGTTCCTATCGCCGCCAGGGCGGAGCCGCCTTTACGAGGATGCTAGCCGTCTGCGGCCGGTCGCCCTGCGCGACCGGCATACTGCCGAGCGGGGAACGGACCTGAGGCGTTACGCCGCGGCGGGGGTCCTAGTCTGGGCCTTGGCTTCCATGGGGGCTGCCGCCGAAGCGGGATCCGGTGGGGAAGCCCCTGACGGCTCTTTTCGGCTCACCGAGCGGAGCGATTTCTCGCGCTACGTCGACGGCCGCTATCTGGGCCACGTCTACCGCGAATCGCGGGGAGAGCTGCGCCCGGCGGTCAAGGCCGGTGCGCAGAGCTTCGAAGGGGAGTTCCTCGTCCTCGAGGAGACCCTCCGCGCGCCGCGCGACTCCGCGCGCCGCGTCGACAGGACCGCCCCCGTCCGTCTCTCAGTCGCACGCGGGGGCGCCATCGCGGTGGAGGAGGACTTCGGCTACCCCAGCCTGCGCGGGATGCCGTCCTTCCCCGAAGGCTCGCCTCCTCCGCGAATCGACGAGCTCGAGCCCGGCGCCAGCTGGACGGCCGCCGGAACCCAGACCCTCGATTTCGAGGATTCCGGCTCCTTCATGGTCATGCCCTTCCTGGCCGAATACCACTATTCGGGAAGGTCGGAATATCGCGGAAGAAGCGCCCTGAGCCTATCGGCGAAATTCGCGACGAGGTGGAAGGCCGAAACGACGTCGGACAGGATCGAAAGCGCGACCGGGACCCACGACTTGGACATCATAATTGACGCCGATACGTTATCGACCCTCTTCATCCGCGACCGCTTCGACGAGACCTTCGTCCTGGCCGGCGGCGGAGCCGGGAGCAGCGAGCGACGCTCCGGCTTCTGCCTTTATTTCTTCGAAGGCGGCATCCCGGTCGACCGCAAGGCCGCAGGCGAGGCGATGATAGCCGCAGTCGACGCCGCGAAGCCGGAGCGGAGCCTCGACTCGGCCGTCAAGACCGCTCCTCCGCCGGCCGAGAGCGAGGCATATCCCTCGGCCGCGGGAATTCCTCCGGGCGACGGGTCGCCGTCCGGCGCGGGGCCGGGAAAGCTCAATGCGGGAGAAGGCCCTCCCTTGGCCGACGGCGGCGAGTTCGCCGCGGCCGGCCTCGAGCTCGACTCGAGCCCCGAGGGCATGGTGCTCCGCGTCAAGGATCTGCGCTTCATCGCGGACAGCGACGCCATCCTGCCTTCCGAGCTCTGGCGCCTCGACGCGATCGCCTCGGCCCTGAAGACCCTGCCGAACAGGTCCTTCCTCGTGGCTGGCCACAGCGCCGCGGTGGGCAAAGCAGCCGGCGAACTCGAGCTTTCGATCGAGCGCGCCAAGCGCGTGACCGAGGAGCTGGTCGCGCGGGGCATCGTAGCTTCAAGGCTCCTCTACCGCGGCTTCGGCTCCGCTCGCCCTCTCGCCTCCAACGACAGCGAGGAGGGTAGGGCCAAGAACCGCCGCGTCGAGATCACGATATTGGATTGATGGCGGGAACTCGCTATCTTTATGCTCATGCAGAGCTCTGCTGATAATCGGGAAGCGGCCCTGGGATTCTTGAATCTCGTTATCGCCGGCGAGATCGACGAGGCTTACTGGGACTACGTGAGCATGGAAGGCAAGCACCATAACGTATTCTTCGACGCGGGCTTCCCGGCCTTGAGAGAAGCCATGAAGGAGAACCAGATCCAGTTCCCCCATAAGCGCATGACCGTAAAGAATGTCTTGAGCGACGGTGACCTTGTGGCCGTCCATTCGCATGTCGAGCTGGGCGACGGCGGACCGGGAATCGTCGCGGTTCACCTCTTCCGTTTCGAGGACGAGAAGATAGCCGAAATGTGGGATTGCGGACAGTCAATCCCGGCCGAATCTCCGAACGTCGACGGGGTCATTTAAGTCGTCGCCGCTCCGCTCTTCGTGGCGGCGAATTACTTATACATTGGCGGCGGCATATCGATTTCGAACAGCACGGCTCCATCCTTGTCCATGCAGATATAATGGAAGGTGAACCCCTTCGGAACATAATTGATGAGCGTTTCAGTTAGACTCGCCCTCATTCCATGAACTTCGTCTGGTGCGAGTTCGCCTATCGTGTAGTTTTGTAGGGAATAAACGAAAATAATATTTTCCCCGGAAATCGAAAGACAAGAGGTCTGGGTCGTCTTGGCTTCGATCTTCCGCGGCAAGCTTGTCGTGAGCTCATCGGTGAGCCTTCGCATTTGCTTTTCGTGAGAGGGGAAAACGGACCAAGCTATGAACCCAACGAGGAGGGCGGCGCCGAACCCCACCAGGAACCAAGCGGCTTTACCTTTCATAGTCTTACTAATTTATCAGTAAAATCGAATAAATGCCCTGATTTTCGTCGAATTCCGCGTCAGCTCCGTCACATTCCCAGGTACGTTTTCGGGCAAGACTTTATTCATCGAGCCGGGTTTCCAATCGTCTCGGGCGAAGGTTTGGACGCGGAATAAAGTACGAAGAGTCTTGAAAATTGAAATGCTTCTCGCCCAGTCCATTATTCGAAACTCCCTCACGCGCAATCGATGCTCGGTCAGGAAGCCCTGCGAGAGAAGGGCGCTCTCGTCCGACAACTTGCCGCACAAGACGATTTCTCCGCCTGGGGCGAGCCCGGCTCCCAGCAATTCCGCCCCGGCGCCTCCTACGGAATCGATGAGGGCGGAAGGCTTCAATTCCTCGCATAAGCGACGCAACGCTTCTTCGAATCCGCCGTCGCTCGAATCGAGCATGTGATCGGCGCCGATGGAATTCAAGAACTCGATCTGCTGCGGACGCCTGACGATATTGATTACGCCGATGCCGTTTCGCGTTGCCATGGTATCAACCATCCTCGCTATGTCTCCCGCCGCGGCGTTTTGAATGAAACAGTGATGATCTCCCTCGCGAAGGGTGTCGAAGAGGCCGAAGGCTGTAAGGGGATTGCTCAATAAATTGGCCGCGCGCTCCATATCCGGGCCGGGCCGAATAGGAGCGCAAGAAGCAGCCGAGGCGACCATGTACTCGGCCCAAGTCCCGTCTCCATCATAGGGAGCCGCGCAGCTTACCTTTCTGCCGAGCAGAAAGCGGGCCCGAAAGCCCGAGCCTGCCTTCACGACCCTGCCGCAACCGACAGTACCGGGGATAACGGGGAGCTTCTTTCGCAGCACGTAAGTACCACCCATGAACGTTGAATCCGACGGATTTATGGGAGCGTATTCCATCCTGACCAGGACCTGGCATTTCCCCGGCTGCGGAATGTCTCGTACTGCTGTTCCTCCTCCTTGACGGCTTCCTTGTCGAAAGGACCCCCTAATGATAGAGTCGATCTAGGTTGGTCACCTTCGTTGACCAAATAGTAATCTTGGTTGACTATATCGTCAAGCGTGAGGGTCTGGGTCGCGCACGATGAAAACTTGGCAACAGCTCCGAAGCGAAGGAGCTTGGTCGGTCTCGAAAGCCATGATGGACGTTTACAGGCAATTTCAGGATCGCGCCGCCAGAGGTTACGAGAAACGCGGCTATGACGGCCTAACGATCGCCCACGTCCATTTTCTGGCTCGGATCGAGGAAACGGGCACGCGCATTTCGCAGGTCGCTGTCGAGCTGGGAACGACGAAGCAATATGCCAGCCGACTCGCGCGAGAAATGGAACTCAAAGGGTTGATCGAGCTCCTGCCGGATGCCGGGGACCGCCGGGCCGTCTTGGCTTGCCCGACTGAACGGGGACGGCCCTTTCTCGAAGCCGCGTCGGAGGTGCGACGGGAGCTAGAACGCTGGTTCGATGCTCGGCTCGGCCCCGACCTCGCACGGGAGTTCATGAAAATCCTTTCCAAGCTCTCGGTTCAGAAATAAGAACGCAGAGGTATCAATATGCTTCTCGTGGCAAGTGTGCCTTAGCACAAGCGCTTGCCTCGATACCGTGCCCTACTTCTCCCCGCTCTCCGTCTTTATCCGACCCGACCGCTTCAGCGCTTCCCGCAGGATGAACTCTATCTGCGAGTTGACGCTCCTCAGCTCGTCCGCCGACCATTTTTCCAAGGCATCATAGTCGGCGGGATCGAGCCTGAGGAGGAAGCGCTTCCTCTCTTCCATCCTGAACCTAGGAGTACAGGGTCCCGGTATTTAGGACCGGCTGGGCCTGGGTCTCTGAGACGAGAGCCACGAGGAGGTTGTTGACCATGGCGGCCCTTCGCTCGTTGTCGAGCCTGACCACGCCCTGCGCCTCCAGGTCGTCGAGGGCGAGCTTCACCATACCGACCGCCCCGTCCACGATGAGGCGCCTGGCCGCGATGATGGCGGACGCCTGCTGGCGCCTGAGCATGGCCTGGGCTATTTCCGGGGAGTAGGCCAGGTGTGATAGGCGGGCGTCGTCCACCGTTACGCCGGCAACCTCGAGACGGGAATGCAGTTCGTTCTTCAGCTCCCTCGCGATCTCGTCCTGGTTGGCACGAAGCGATACTCTAGCCGGCTCGTCGACGCCCGAGTCGTAGGGAAACCTGCCTGCGAGAACTCGAAGGGCGGTTTCGCTCTGTACGGTCACGAAGCTCTGGTAGTCCTCGACGTTGAAGAGGGCCTTCGCCGAGTCGGTGACTCGCCAAACTACGATGGCGCCTATCTCGATCGGGTTGCCCTGGGCATCGTTGACTTTGAGCACCTGAGAACCGAAATTCTTTGCCTTGAGCGAAACGCTCTTCCTCTTCACGAGGGGATTGGTCCAGGAGAAGCCGCTCTCGCGGGCCGATCCCGCATAGCGCCCGAAGAAGGTCGAAACCTTCGCTTCGTTGGGCTGGACGACGAAAAAGCCTCCGACGGCGACGCAGGCGGCCAGGAAGAGGACCATGGCCCACCAGAAGGCAGGTCCGGGGCCCGAGTGCTCGAGTCCGGGCTTGGAAATGATAAACAGATAGATGGCCGCGAAGTATGCGGCGATCTCGATCGCCAGTGCGAAGAAGCCGTCGATCCTCGGCATCTTCCTCTCGACCAAGTCTTTCATAATCTTGCCTCCATAACAGGATAATTCAATATCAATATGATATCATTTTGATAAATTGTCAATCATTCATGTTTGTGAGGAAATCGAGCCACTAGTTTCCTTATTTTCGTTTTAATCTCCAATTTAGAATCTTAGAAAATGACAGGCAAATTCCAAACGCCTAAGTTGGATATGGGTGGCCTCCAACTTGGCCACGAAGATTGGCCAACTTGGTTTCGAGGGTTGCCGAAGTTGGCCGCTCCTGCCGGCTAAGTTGGGCGCATGCAGTTGCCAACCTGTCCGAGAAGCCTCAGACAGTGCAGAAGAATGGATTTCTGACCGAAGCCTGGGGCCGCTTGAAGCCTCTTGGAGTGAAATGTTGGCTGTTTGACTATACAAAAATGTAGCTAAACACTTGCGTCTCCGATCTTACGGCGGTATCTTAGCCGCATTATGGACAAGCTGATCATCAAAGGCGCCCGCGAGCACAACTTAAAGAACATAGATCTCGAGCTTCCCAGGGATAAGCTCATCGTCATTTCCGGGCTTTCGGGCTCGGGGAAGAGCTCCCTTGCTTTCGATACGATCTTCGCCGAGGGGCAGAGGCGCTATGTGGAATCCCTGTCGGCCTATGCGCGCCAATTCCTCGGGCGCATGGACAAACCGGACGTGGACTACATCGAGGGCCTCTCTCCCGCCATCTCCATCGAGCAGAAGTCCACTCACCGCAACCCCCGGTCGACCGTTGGCACGGTGACCGAAATATACGACTACTATCGCCTCCTCTACGCGAGGATCGGCATACCTCACTGCCCCAAGTGCGGCCGCGTCATCCGAGAGCAGAGCGTCGATCAGATCCTCGACACCATCCTCTCCTGGCCTGCAGGCACAAAGCTGCAGATCATGGCTCCGATAGTGCGCGCCCAAAAGGGCGAGCACAAGAAAGTGCTGGAAGACGCGGCCAAGCAGGGCTTCGTCCGGGCCCGGATCGACGGCGAGATGAAGGAGTTGGCGGCCGAGTCCGCCGCCGATTACAAGCTCGAGAAGCAGAAGAAGCACAGCATCGAGATAGTGGTGGACCGCCTCAAGCTGAGCGACGAATCGCGCAAGCGCCTCGCCGAGTCGGTCGAGACTGCCCTCGAGATCGCCGACGGTACGGTGATCGCGCTGCGCGACTCCCCTGCGGCGCAGGTGGACGGCGGCGCTCCGGTCGAGGAATTCTTCTCGCAGAAGGGCGCCTGCCCCGAATGCGGCATCTCCCTGCCCGAGATGGAGCCTCGCCTCTTCTCCTTCAACGCTCCCCAGGGCGCCTGCCCCGTGTGCTCGGGCCTCGGCCAGAAGCTCGAGTTCGATCCCGACCTCGTGATCCCGGACCGATCCCTCTCCTTCGACGAGGGGGGCTGCATCCCCTACAACCCCGATGCGGCCTGGAACCGTAGCCGCTTCGAGGCCCTCGCGAGGCATTTCAAGTTCAGCCTGGACACGGCCTTCGGGGAGTTGCCCCGCAAGGTCCTCGACGCGATCCTCTACGGGACCGAGGAGGCGGTGAAGATCAAGTACGAGAACCGCGAGGGCACGGGCCGCTTCGAGTACGAGTCGCGCTTTCCCGGGATCCTCGCCGATCTCAAGCGCCGCTACCTCGAGACGCAGAGCGAGGGCATCAAGCAGTGGCTCGAGCGCTTCATGAGCGAGAAGCCCTGCGAGGCCTGCGGCGGACGGCGCCTCAGGCCCGAGGCCCTCGCCGTTACCGTAGGCGGCATCGGCATAGACGCCCTTTCCGGGAAATCCGTCGAGGAGACCCTCGCGTTCATCTCGCGCCTCGAGCTGAGCGACACCGAAAAGCAGATCGCGAAGCAGATACTGAAGGAGATCAGCGCGCGCCTGAGCTTCATGCGCAACGTGGGTCTCGAGTACCTGACGCTCGAGCGCAAGGCCGCGACACTCTCCGGCGGCGAGGCCCAGCGCATCCGCCTGGCGACTCAGATAGGCGCTTCCCTTGTGGGCGTCCTCTACATACTCGACGAGCCCTCCATCGGCCTGCATCAGCGCGACAACCAGCGCCTCATCGATACGCTGACCTACCTCCGCGACATCGGCAACACGCTGATAGTGGTCGAGCACGACGAGCAAACCCTCCGCACTGCAGACTGGATAGTGGACCTTGGCCCGGGAGCCGGCGCGCACGGCGGCCACGTCGTCGCGCAGGGCTCTCCCGAAGAGGTGATGAGGAGCCGGAGAAGCCTCACGGGGCAGTACCTGTCGGGCGCCCTCACGATACCCGTACCCCGCGAGCGGAGGAAGGGGAACGGGAAGAGCATCCTCATCCGCGGCTGCCGCGAGCACAACCTGAAAGGCATTGACGTCGAGCTGCCGCTCGGCCTCTTCGCCTGCATAACCGGCGTCTCGGGATCGGGCAAGTCGACCCTCCTCACCGACCTCCTCTACCCGGTCATCTCCAACGAGGTCATGGGCACCGCGTGGCAGGAGGGCGACTACGACGGGATCGAGGGCCTGGAGAACATCGACAAGATCATCAACATCGACCAGAGCCCGATCGGGCGCACGCCCCGATCGAACCCCGCGACCTACGTCGGCGTCTTCACGGGCATCCGCGACCTTTTCTCCTCCCTGCCCGAATCGAAGGCGCGGGGCTGGAAGCCCGGTCGCTTCTCCTTCAACGTGAAGGGCGGCAGATGCGAGAACTGCCAGGGCGACGGCACGATCAAGATCGAGATGAACTTCCTTCCCGACGTCTACATCACCTGCGACGTCTGCCATGGGCGCCGCTTCAACTCGGATACCCTCGATATAAGGTACAAGGGGAGGAACGTATCCGAGGTCCTCGACATGACGATCGAGGAGGCGAGCGAGTTCTTCGCGCATATCCCCCAGATCTCGCACAAGATGAACAGCCTGATGTCGGTGGGACTGGGATATATCAGGCTCGGGCAATCGGCACTCACTCTGTCGGGAGGGGAGGCCCAGCGCGTGAAGCTCGCCTTCGAGCTGGCCAAGCGCAGCACGGGGAAGACTCTGTATTTCATGGACGAGCCGACCACCGGCCTCCACTTCGCCGACGTCAAGCAGCTCATGGAGGTGATTCAGCGCCTCGTCGACGCGGGCAACAGCGTCGTGATGATCGAGCACAACTTGGATGTCATAAAGCAGGCCGATTGGATACTCGATCTTGGCCCCGAAGGCGGCAACCGCGGCGGCGAGATCATCGCGACGGGCACGCCCGAGAAGCTCGCGAAGGTCAAAGCCTCTTACACGGGCAAGTACCTGAGGAGCGTCCTCAAGTAAGCCGACCGCCGCCTCGGCGCGCCGGGGCACAAGACTTTACTACTGTGGCGAAGGCCGTATACTATTCCGGCTAATGCCGCTTCGCCGGGCGATAGCCATATGCCTGTACGCCCTCGCACTCTTCTTCGTCCAGGCCGGGCCGCTGACGGCCGCGGACGGCCCCCCGGCGGCCGGAGAGCCCTCGGCTCCAGGCGGCCCCGCGGCCGGGAGCGGGCCATCTGCGCAGGCAGGCGCCTCGCCCGGAGGGGCCGCGACCGAAGGCGCCGCGACCGCCGAACGGCAAGAGGCGAGCACCCAACGCGACGCCCTCCTCGTCGAAATATCGACCGCCGGCTATTACGAGCTCGTAGCGCGCGCCCGCGAGCTGGGCCTGCCCGATAAAGGCGGAGCGGAAGAGATCCGGGCCAGCCTTTACAAATATTACGGCCTTGAGGCGCCAGCCCCTCCCGGAAAGGGGAGGGTCGTGACGATCGAGAGGGCGGCTCGCGCCAGCTACGTGAAGGTCGAAGAGGAGGAGGGCGGCATAGTGAGGGCTTCCGGGGGCGTAATCCTGACCCTCGTCGAGGCCAACGGGGACACGCATCGCATAGAGGCCGAGAGCATCGCCTACGATCGTGCCCGCTCCAGCCTGACCGCAAGGGGGAAGGTGCGCTACGAGCGGAAATCGGGAACGACGACCGAGATCTTCGCCGGCGAAGCCTTGAGCGCGAACCTCGACGACTGGTCGGGAGTCTTCATAGACGGCAAGATGCGCACGGCTGCCGGAGCCGCGTCGCCGGGCGAGCGCGGCCTCGTCATATCGGCGGACACTATCATCAGCAGATCCACCGACATCATGATCCTCAAGGATGGCGTGATCAGCTCCAGCACCGCCGAGGATCCGCATTACTCCATCAAGGCCAAGCGAGTATGGATCCTCGGAGACAAGGAAATGGCGCTCTCGAGCGCGGTTTTCTCCCTGGGGAACGTGCCGGTCCTCTGGCTGCCTTTCTTCTATTACCCGGGCGACGAGATCGTCTTCCATCCCGTGATCGGCTACCGCTCGCGCGAGGGGACCTATGTTCAAACGACCGTCTATCTCGTAGGACGCAAGCCGCCCGCCACCGACACTACATCGACGTTCAGCATGACGAACAACGGCCCGGCCGGGCCTACGGAGCTGAAGGGCCTCTTCCTGAGGGCCGTCTCGGGACAGGCGCCCAAGGACGAGGGAACGCTGAAGACGATCCTCGACCTCTACTCGAGCCTCGGGGCCATGGCCGGCATCCAAGGCTCCTTCCCCAAGCTGTCCTTCCTCGACAAGACCGATCTGTTCACCGGAGTCGGCGTCAGCCGCTCCCTCTTTCCCGAATCCGACGGCTTCTACTCGCCCTTCGACGCCGCCGGCAACTGGTCCAGCGTCTGGAACAGCTCGGACTTCCTCAATCTGTCCCTGCCCTTCCGCTACGCCTTCGACCTATCGACGTCCATGCACTCAGGCGGATTCTCCGCGAGCCTCGCCCTGCCGATCTATTCCGACCCCTATTTCAGCCAGGATTTCCGCTACCGCTCCGAGGACATGGACTGGTTCAAGCTGCTCAGCTCCAGCACCGACGACCCCACCCTCGCCCCTGCCCTCGTGACGCAGCTCCTTCCCAAGCTGGACCTGTCCCTGTCGCTGAAACCCAAGGCCCTCGATCCCTGGCTGCAGTCCATAGAGATTTCCCATTTCGGCGCGTCGATGACCCTCCTCACCAAGAGCGATACGACCCTGTACGCGAATTCTCCCGACTATCAGGCCACCCTGAGCAGCGTGGACCCCCGGCAGCAATTCTTCTACCCTTCGGTATTCCGCCCCATCGATACGACGGCTACCTTCCACGGGAGCATCTACGAAAGCCATGCGCCTACGACGCCCGCCGCGGGCGATAAGGCCAAGGAAGGAGCTGCCGCCGTCGATCTGCAGGCTCCCTGGGACGAGGGCTCCGACGCAGGGAAGCAGCCACCGAAATCCACCCCGGCCGTTTCCGACGCTTCCCCGCCCCCGGCGGACGGCGCCGGCGCGGCCGGCGTCCCGGCCACCACGTTCCGCCCGCCGCCGAGCGCGCCGAGCATCTCGCCGCCGAAGGACGCTTCCTGGACGGAGTCGGCTACCTGGACGATCTCTCCTTCCCTGTACTACGAGGATCGCTTCAGGAGCGATTGGCTGGACGACTACGGCAATTCCTATCAGTGGACCAGTCCGGCGCAGATCAATTTTAACAGCCTGCTCTACGGCCTGCTGTCCTATCACATCGCCTCTTCCATAGACTTGAGCGCCGCCTATGGGGACATCCTCGCCTCTTCGCTGAGTTTGTCCTACCTGGATCAAGAGCAGAGGCGGCCCGTCGATACGGCCGATCCGACCACCGCGGCCTCATATACGCAGGCCGACGATCTCTATATGACCCGTAGCGTCGACGAGACGGCCAAGCTGTCCTATAAGCCCTTCACCTATTCGTGGCTCTGGTCCGGCACGAGCCTGGGCTGGGAGATGGACTCGACCCTGTACGGAATGAAGTACGACTCGACCCTGGCTACGCCCGCCTTCACCGAAAGCTGGCTCTCCTGGGACCCGTCTTCCATCACGGCGCACGACCTTTCGCTCAACCTGGCGGCGCGTCCGAGCGGGCTAACGCAGAGTCTCTCCCTCGTAGCCAACCTTCCCCCGACTCTCGATTCCTATTCCGCCCAGCTCAGTCTCAACGCGGGCTTGGCCACTTTCAAGGCCCAGTCGCGGATGTACAGGAGCGCCGAGGGCGCGGACTTCTCCTTCGACCCGGTCTCCGCGACCTTGACGATCGGGACCACGCCCGGTCCCTCACTCTCCGAAAATCTCGTCTACGGCGGGTCGATCGTCGGCCCGGTCTCGAACGCCGCCGGTCTGAGCTGGGGCCCGTTTAGCGTCTCCATCCAGGGCCAGCAGACGCCGACCTACACGCTCAACCTCGGTTCCGGCTGGGTCGCGAACAACGACGAGGCCTTCGATTGGTACAGCAACTTTTCCTTGGGGCTCAAGCCGGTCTTCAAGTCCCCGGACGGGGCCGATATTCAATGGTCGATCGCGCCCGACCTCGAGCTGTCCCAGAGCCTGGTGCAGTTCACCCAGTCGACTCTCTCGTTCGGGCTCACAGCCTCGCTTAAGATCGGGAAGAAGTTCACTCTATCGATCTCGAGCCTGTCCCAGAACACCTCGGCCTGGCAATATTACACGGGTCTGTTCGCCTCGACGCCCATAGTCGACAGCAGCGGCGTGCAGGTGGCTTCGCCGACTGCGTTCCAGGTGAACCCGCTCACGGACATCTGGGATTCGCTGTCCATATGGAATGCGGACGACCTCCGAAGGAGCCTGTTCAAGCTGAAGAGCCTCTCCGTCGCCGTCGCGAGGGACCTCGACGACTGGACCCTCTCCGCCCAGGTTTCGACGAGTCCTTTGTACAACCCAACGGGAAATACCTACAATCTCGACACCAAGATCTCGATCGTGCTCGCGTGGAAGGACATTTCGGCGGTCAAATCGACGGTCAATTACGACAGCAATCCCGTCGCGCCCTTGACTTCGATCACCTATTGAGGCTCGCCGGTGCCGGAGTTGCTTTTTTCCCATCGCGCGGATAGAGTAAACCAAGGAGCGTCCGTGGACGGAACCGTAGGAATAGTCCTCGAGAAGACGAGCGAGCTTGCGGATTTGTGCGGGGCGAACGACTACAATCTCCGTATAATGGAACGCCTCGTCGGGAGTCGCATCTTCTGCCGCGGCAACGAGCTCTTCCTGGAAACCGAAGAAGAGTCGTCCCGAGAGCTGTTCCGGCTCCTCGTCGAGCGCCTTCTCGAATCCATGGCCGAGGGCCTCGCGCCCAGCCCCGACCTCATCATCGCCATTCACGCCGATCTGACTCCCGGGGGGGAAGCCCAGGCCTGCGGCGACGGCAGCCGTCGCGACGATAGTCGCGGGGACTTCCTGGACTCCTGCCTCCTGATACCGGGGGGCTTCGCCAAGGTGTTCCCTAGGGGCAAGTCGCAATCCCTCTACCTCAGGGGCCTCGCGACGCACGATCTCGCCTTCGCGGTCGGCCCGGCGGGCACCGGCAAGACCTACCTCGCCGTGGCATGGGCCCTGCGCGAGCTGCTCACGAAGTCCAAGCGGAAGCTGATCATCACCCGACCCGTGGTAGAGGCGGGCGAGAGCCTCGGATTCCTTCCCGGGGACCTCGCCCAGAAGATCAGCCCCTACCTTCGGCCCCTGTACGACGCCATGGAAGCCCTCGTGCCCTTCGAGGTCGTGCGCAGGCTGGAGGACAGCCGGGCCATCGAGATCGCCCCGCTCGCGTACATGAGGGGCCGCAACCTCTCCAACTGCGTCGTCATACTCGACGAGGCGCAGAACACCACCAAGGAGCAGATGAAGATGTTCCTGACCCGACTCGGCGAGAACGCGAAGGCCGTGGTGACCGGCGACGTGACGCAGATCGACCTGCCCCGCAAGGGCGAGTCCGGCCTTGTTCACGCCCTGCAGCTGCTCTCCCGCGTCGAGGAGGTATTCGTCTGCCGCCTCGATTCCCGCGACGTCGTCCGATCGGGGCTAGTGCGGCGCATCATCGAAGCCTATGAAGCAGAGTAGCCGCACCCGAGCCGAGCGCGGCTTGGACGATTCCGCGCCCGGTTACCTGGAGGCGAAATTCCGCTCGATTATCCGCCGCGCGGCGCGCGGGCGCTCACGCCGCCGCGCCCTGGACGGCCGGTCCGTAGCCGTCATCGCCGGCTGCGCGGCCGTTTCAGTCCTCCTCCTCCTCGCCTTCGGCCCCGGCGCCGTAGACTCTCGGGGCGGCCCCGCCGCGCTCGAGGAAGGCCGAGTCGCCGACAAGGATATCACCGCCGACCGCGAGATCAGCTTCGTCGACGAGAGCGCGACCAGGCTGAGGGTGGAGGCCGAGGAGCGCCTCGTCCTCCCCGTCTTCGTCGTGGACGAGAAGCCCGCCTCGCGCGCCTTGGAGCGGTTCCGGGACTTCCAGGACCTCCTGGACGACCAGGCCTCGCGCAAGGTCGCTGGTAATACCCTCTTCCTGCAGGTTCAGAGCGCCTTCCCCGGTCTCCTGTCGGAGGACGAAGTGCTCGCCCTCGCCCGGTCCCCCCTCAGGCCCCAGGCCCTCGCCTTCGCGGACGCCATTCTCAAGCGGCTCCTCGACCAAGGCATAGCCGCTCTGCCCGCGTCGGGGCTCGAGGCCTACAATCCCGATTACGTCGAGCTGCGCTCCTTGAGCGAGGGTAAGCCCGTTGCCGACGAAGTGCCGGTCAATCGGCTCGTGACGCTCAAGACCCTGGCGGAAGCCGTGGAAGCGGAGATGGCGGAGAGCCGCCTGGCGAGACCTCTCGAGTCCCTGGCCGCGGTCCTCGTCATGAGCTTCGCCGTGGAGGACGCCTTCTTCGACCCCGAGCAGAGCAGCAACAGGCTCGCCGAGGCCAGAGCGGGAGTCGAGCCCGTCATCCGTACCATTGCGAAGGGCGAGCGCATCGTCCGCAAGGGCGCGATCGTCAGCGCGCTCGACGCCGCCAAGTTGAGCGCCGCGAAGGGCGCGGTCGCGCGCATGGATTGGGGTACCGCGGCGGGCGCCTTCGGGCTCCTCGCCGCCTCGCTCTGCCTCGGCGGCTTCCTCCTCGGGAAGTCCGTCTCCGGCTCCGCGGTCCGGCGCTCCTCCGTCGGGCTGGTGTCGCTCTCGGCCTTCGCCTACTTCGCGATGGCCCTCTTCGTCGGGCGTTTCGCGAGGCCCGCTCCCCTGGAGCTGGCCTTCATGCTGCCGAGCGCGCTGTTCGCGATCATCGCAACGATACTTGAAGGACAACGCTTCGCCGTCCTCTTCGGTCTCGTGCTCGCCTGCCTCGCCCAGGCCGCCTTCGGGCTCGACGGCAAGCTCTTCGCCTTTTGCGTCCTCTCCGGCGTCGCGGGAGCGTTCTCAGTGCGCACGGCCTCTTCGCGCATCGACCTCGTGAAGGCGGGCGCCGCGCTCTCCCTCCTCGAGGGAGCGATCGGCGCGGCCCTCTTCGCCCCCGGATCGAGGGGGATATCGGAGTCCCTCCTCGCCGCTCTGTGGGGCGCCGGCAACGGCTTCGTCTGCGCCCTCCTCGCCTTGGCGATACTTCCCGTGCTCGAGCAGGCGCTCAACGCGCCGACGCGGTTCAGGCTCATGGAGCTCTCCGACCTCAACGCCCCGATACTCAAGCGCCTGCTCACCGTCGCGCCGGGGACGTACAGCCACTCCGTGACGGTGGCCCACCTCGCCGAATCGGCCTGCCGCGAGATAGGGGCGGATCCACTCCTCGCGCGCGTCGGCGCCTATTACCACGACATCGGAAAGATCGAGCAGCCCGAGTACTTCGTGGAGAACCAATCCGGCTACAACAAGCACGACGAGCTCAATCCCCGGCTCTCCGCCACCGTCATTCGCAGCCACGTCAAGCTGGGCGCCGAGAAGGCGCGCGCCCTCGGCCTGCCCGAGGGTGTCGTCGACATCATCTCGCAGCATCACGGCAATGCCGTCATCGCCTGGTTCTTCGAGCAGGCGAAGAAGGCCGGAGGCGAGGTTGACGCGGACGATTTCTCCTACCCGGGCCAGCCCCCTTCGTCCAAGGAAGCCGCAGTGGTCATGCTCGCGGACTCCGTGGAGGCCGCCACGCGCACGCTCAAGAAGCCGACGGCGTCGCGGCTCGAGGACTTCATACGCGAGATCATCATGGACAAGGTGCAGGACGGCCAACTCGATCGGAGCGACCTCACCTTCAAGGACATCGATACCGTCCGCGACAGCTTCACGCGGATACTCGCCGGGCAATTCCACTCGCGCATCGGGTATCCAAGGCTCAAGGAGCAGGCCAAATGAACGCCGTCGAGATATCGGTCGAGGGAATAGGGACCCCGACCTGGCTCGAGAGGGCCAGGGACTTCGCCCTGGCCCTCCTCTCGCGCATGGAAAAGGACGGATGGGACCTCTCGATACTGATCTGCGACGACTCCTTCATCCGGGGCTTGAACCGCCAATATCGCGACAAGGACGAATCCACTGATGTCCTTTCCTTCGAGCAGGGCGACCTGTACCGCGACCCCGAAGGCTCCGAGCGCTTCCTCGCCGGCGACATCGTGATATCGCTCGACGCCCTCGCTCGGAATGCGGAGGAATTCGGCATCTCGCGCGACGAGGAGCTCCGCCGACTCATCGCGCACGGCATGCTGCACCTCTCCGGGATGGACCACGAGGACAACGACCCCTCGCGCCCCATGCTCCTCGCGCAGGAGAAGCTGCTCCGCGAGCTGGCCGCCTTCGACGACGCGCAAGGCGGGCGCGGCATCCTATGACGCGGCTCCTCGGCAGGCTCTTCGGCTCCGGACGGGCCGAAGCGGACGGCGCGCGCGAGGCCGATACCGATCGCACGGCGGCGCGGGAGGCGGAAAGGGTCGCCGACAAGCTGGAGATGATCCAGGGCGTACAGGAGCTCGGCGAGACCACTGTAAAGGAAGTAATGGTCCCGCGCATCGACACGGTGTTCCTCCCCATCGATTCCGGCCGGGACGAGCTCCTCGAGAAGGTCGTCGCCTGCGGCCACTCCCGCATCCCGGTCTACGGCGACGGTATCGACTCTATCGTGGGCGTGCTCTACGCTAAGGACCTCCTGCGCGCCCTCGTCAAGGGCGGCGACTTCGCCCTCGCGGACCTGGTCCGCAGGCCCTTCTTCGTGCCGGAATCGAAGCGCATAGACTCGCTGCTCAAGGAGTTCAGGCGCAGGCGCGTGCATATCGCCGTCGTCGTCGACGAGTACGGGGGAGTCTCGGGCATCGTCTGCCTCGAGGACATCATCGAAGAGATAGTGGGCGAGATCCAGGACGAGTTCGACGAGGAGAAGGAGGACGTCGTCGGGCTCGGCGACTCCGCATGGCTCTGCGACGCGCGAGCCGATCTTGACGTCGTCAATCGCGAGACCGGCCTAACCCTGCCCGCGGAGGAATTCGACACCCTGGGCGGATACGTCTTCGCCCTCTTCGAGAAGATACCCGCCCGCTACGAGCGGGCGAGCTCGGGGGGGCTCGACTTCACCGTCCAGGACATGGAGGGGCATCGCATAACGTCGGTCAAGATCGCCCGCCGGAAGCCCGCGGCCGAGGAGGAGTAGAGCGGTGCCCCCAAAGTCGCGCAACGGAATCCGTCCCGTCCCGTCCCGGGCTCTCGCCCCGCTTCTCGTCATCGCCGTCGCGCTGGGAGCCGGCGCCGCCGCGAGCGCCCAGGCCGGCGGCGGCACCCCTTCGAACGCCGCGGACCCCTCGGGGCTCCGCGACGCCAGGACACTAGTCGCGGACGCGGAGAAGCTGCGCTTCTCCGAGGACTGGTACCCCGCCATCGACGACTACCTCGCCGCGGCAGCGAAGAACCCTTCCTACGGCGAGGCCTACTCGGGGCTCGCCGAGTGCTACTACGAGCTCGGCGAGTACGACCAGGCTCTTTCCTATGTCGCCAAGGCGGCGCCCTTCCGCAAGGGCGATTCCGGCCTGGCCGACCTCGAAGGCTTCGTGCGCGTCGGCCTCGGCGACGTCGCGGGGGCGCGGAAGGCCTTCACCTCGGTCGCCGCCTCGCTGCCGAACGATCTGGACGCCCGCTTCGGGCTCTCCCTCCTCGACTTGTCGGAGGGGAAAAAATCCGAGGCCCGCGCGCGCCTCGAGGACAGCCTCCGCATCTCGCCGCAAAACGCGCGCGCGCTGCTCTCGCTGGCTCTCATCGCCGCCGACCAGGGGAGGGAGGCCGAAGCTCAGGCCCTCGTCGAGAGCGCACTCCGCTACCATGGCAGCGAGCCCAAGACTCAGTACGTGGCCGCCGGCATCTCGGCCGCGGCCGGCGACTTCGACAAGGCTGCCTTCCATGCTCGCAACGCCCTGGACCTCAAGCCGAGCTACTCCGAGGCACGGCTCCTCCTAGGTTCCATCATGTACCGCTCGGGATCCTTCGATCAGGCCATCGCGCTCATGCGGGAGGCGGTGGCCCGCGATCGCAAGGACGGAATGGCCTGGTATACCCTGGGCCTCGCGCAGGAGGGCGCGGGTAAGCGCTCCGAGGCGATCTACAGCCTCAAGACCGCCGCTTCCCTGCGCCCGGACGACGAGATGGCGCGCATCGCGCTCGAGCTCGTAGTCTCCGAATCCACGGGCGCCGAGGACGCGTCTCGGGCCTCCTACGCCGACTGGCACGTCGTCCGCGGCAAAGAATTCGAGGACCTCAGCTCTTACGATCAGGCCATCTTCGAGTACCGCCGCGCCCTGAGGATATATCCCTACTCCAAGCAGGCGAGGCTGCTCTATGCGGGAATGCTCAAGGCGAGGGGATTCCCCGTCAAGTACCTTTCGGAGCTCCAGTTCCTCAAGGACAACGGGGCCGCCGACCAGGCCGTCCTCGATTCCATCGAGACCTACGACTCCCTCCTCGTCGACGCCCTGGGCAGGAACTGGGGAGTCGACGAGGAGGCTCTGCCCAAGCGGCCCTACAAGATCGCGCTGATGTACCTGGGCAGCCCCGACGGGACGATCCACGCCTCGGGACAGGAGCTCGCGCTCCGCTACCTTACGGACATCCTGGCCTCGTCTTCGCGCGCCGCGGTCCTTCCCGTCGCCCCCCGAGCCTCCTCCTTCTCCGACGCTTTCAGGACCGCACGGGAGGCCGAGGCCGATTATTTCGCGATAGTGTCGTTCAAGGAGACCGAACGCGACGTGGAGATCGACGTCGACCTCCGCGTGGCGCGGACGGGGAGTCCCGCGACCTCCATCAAGGCCTATAGGACGGGCAACGACAGGGTCAAGAATAGCGCGTCGCGCGCGGCCGATCTCCTGATCTCGGCGCTGCCCCCCCTCGGCTCCCTCGTCAAGCGCAGGCAGGACAGCGTCCTCGTCGATCTGGGGAAGGCCGACGGCATCGCCCAGGGCGCCAAGCTCGTGGTCGTGAAGAAGGGCGCCGCTCAGGTGAAGCCCGAGGGCCTCGGCATCAGCTATCCGCAATCCTCCGTGCTCGGCGACATCTCGCTGACCGCGATCGGGGAGGAGGTCAGCCAGGGCTCGCTCAAAGGCGTGGGCTTCTTCGATACGGTCAACATTGGCGACGAAGTCCTGCTCGCCCCCGGAGGAGCGGCCGCCGAAGCGGGCTCGCCGACCGCGGAGCCGCAGAAGGAATGGCCGGGGCTCTTCGCCGCGGTGCGCGTCCTCCGATGAGCCGCTCTCGGAGATATCCACCCCAGCGCGATTAAGAGGGCAGCCCCATCGGGGCTGCCCTCTTCGCCGCCGGGCCCTCCGCGGGGCCCCTACCGCGCGCGATCCTACTTCTTGTTCGCCTTGAGCCAGGTGTCGTACTGCTTCTGGGCCTCGGCGATGATGTCATCCACGCCCGCGGCCTTGAATTTCGCGATCGCCTCAGGCACGGCGGTGTCGGGGTCGACGGTCCCGGTCTCGAGGCTGGGGACGAACTCCTTCCATACGCTCTTGACGGCTGCGACCTGGCTCTTCACGCTGCTCGGGTCGAAGGAGAATCCGAGGTCCTTCTGGGGGAGGGAAGCCTTGTTATAGGCCAGGAACTTCGCCCACTTGGCCGGATCCTCGTTGCTATAGAGATAGTTGATGAACTGGTTGCCGAACATCCACTGGGTCCCGGGATTGTACTTGTCGACATCCGGCCCCGCCTTTACGACGTTGGCCGACACCTTCACGTAGTGACTGCCTTCGATCCCGTAGTTGATCAGGTTGTTGAGGTAGGGATCGGTATTGAACAGCTCGAGGAAGCGCATCGCGAGCTCGGGGTTCTTCGAGGTCCGGGAGATCGCCTGCAGAGAGCCGGTAGTCTCGCGATTGGACATGACGGGCGGGGTGATGTCGATCTGGACCCACGGATGCCCCGTGGAGTTCGTCATCTCGGCGTCCTTGCCGGGCTTCAGGGACTTCGCGGCGGCGAAGATCAGGCCGGCCTTCTCGTCGGCGTTGTAGTCGGTCACCGACGCGGCATCCTTGCGGATGAAGCCGGCGTCGTAGAATTTGTGCATGGTCTTGAAGAGGGCGACGGTCTCGGGAGCCTCGAGCTCGTTCACGACCTTGGTCGAGCGGTTGTCCGGATAGAGGGAGACGGGGAGGTCGTCGTCGACGAGCTTGTCCCAGTCGAGGAGGAAGCGGGGCGACTCGCCGAGGATGGCCTCGAGCGGGTACATGCCGGTTTCGTTGTCCTTGATCGTCTGTAGCATGGGCTCTAGATCCTCGAGCTTCTTCACCTTGCCGAGGTCGAACTTGTACTTGTCGACGAGGTCCTTCCGGACGATGAAGCCCCAGTTGTGGGCCTTCTCCTTGTTGGCGGGGATGGCGTAGTTCTTGCCGTCGATAGCGGAACCGGCGAAAAAGTCCTTCCCTAGCTGGGCGATGGTCTTAGGCGCGTACTTGGCCGCGAGGTCGTTGATCGGCAAGAACGCTCCGCGTACCGCGTTGTTGCGGTAGTTGTTGGTCCAGCTCGCGGTGAAGCAGATGTCGAAGGTCTCGCCGGAGGCGATCATCTGCTGGAGCTTCTGGTCGTAGGTGCCCCAATCGAAGCAATTGAGCTTGATCGTCGCGTTCAGCCCCTTGGACTGCATGTACTGGGAAGCCGCGGCCTCGACTTTGGCGACATCGGTCTGGGGCCCGTTGCCGATGAAGTACCATGTTAGCTCGACCGGCTTGGGAGCGGCCGACAGCGCGCCGAATGCCGTGAGCGCCAGGAACGCCAGGGCGACGGCCATGATCTTTCTGCTCATACTCTATCCTCCGTTGATGTTGGATATTCTCAAGGTCGGACGATCATTCTTTGATCGAGCCAACCGTGATTCCCTTCACGAAATAGCGCTGGAAGAACGGATAGGCGAGGACTACGGGACCCATGACGAGGACGCACATGGCCATCTGGGCCGTGCGCGAGGGCAAGTGCTTGAGTATATCGGCGCTGACCCCGCTGAGGCTCGAAGCCATGGTGGACAGGTATTGTATGTTGCTCTGCACGCGGTACATGAGGAATTGGAGGTTGTACCACTTCGCGTCGTTTACGAGCATGAGCGGGAGCCACCAATCGTTCCAGAGCGTGATCGTGTTGAACAGCGCGATGGTCGCGATACCGGGCTTCGCGAGATAGACCACGATCCTGAAGAAGATCGTGTACTCGCCCGCGCCGTCGAGCTTCGCCGACTCGATGAGGGATACGGGCACGTTCTCCTTGTAGAAGGTCCGCATTAGCATGACGAACCACGCGTTCATCACGTAGGGCAGCCAGAGGGCGAAGAAGCTGTTGCGCAGGTGGAGGTATTGGACGCAGATGATGTACCAGGGCACGAGACCGCCCGAGAAGAGCATCGTGAAGAATACGAATTTCGCGAATCCCTTGCGCCAGCGGAAATCCGCCCGCGCCAGCGGGTAGGCGTAGAGGGCGACCATGAGGGTGCTGACCACCGTCCCGACTATGGTCACCGCTATGGTCAGCAGGTACGCCTTGCTTATCGCGTCGCTCTCCTTCAGCACGAAGCGATAGGCCTCCGTCGAGAAGAGTTTGGGCAGCAGGTTGAAGCCCGAGCGCGAGATCGTGTCCTCGTCGGTGAACGAGATGCCCAGCACCAGGAAAAGGGGAAAGAGGCAGGTGACGCAGACGGCGATGAAGATCGCGTGGAGTACGGCCTGGGCGAGCCGGTTGTACTTTATCACGACCCTCTCCTCAGAACAGGCTCTTGTCCGGATCTATCCGCCGGACTACGAGGTTCGACGCGAGCACGAGCACGAATCCGACGACGGACTGGTAGAGCCCGGCCGCGGAGGACATGCCGATGTCGCCCATGTTTATCAGCGTGCGGTAGACGTAGGTATCGATTACGTTCGTAGTGGGGAACAGAGGGCCCATGTTCATGGGAACCTGGAGGAAGAGGCCGATATCGCCGAAGAAGATCCTGCCGATGGCAAGGAGGGTCAGGATGATCACGACGGGAGAGAGGAGAGGCAGCGTGATGTGGCGGATCTGCTGCCAGCCGGTGGCGCCGTCGACCGCCGCCGCCTCGTGGTAAGTCGGATCGATGCCCGCGATCGACGCGAGGTAGATGACGCTGTTGTAGCCCGTATAGCGCCAGAGGTTCACGAAGACGAGGATGAAGGGCCAGACCTTGGGCTCGATGTACCAGTTGACCTGCTTCAGGCCCATCGGGGTCAGTATCTGGCGGTTGATGAAGCCGAGATCCACAGAGAGGAAGGAGAAGACGAGGGAGGCGACGACGATCCAGGACAGGAAGTAGGGGAGGAACATGACTGCCTGATAGAATCGACCGGCGACGCGGCTCCTCATCCGATCCAGTGCGATGGCCGCCGCGACAGAGCAGACAGTGCCGAGCCCAATAAAGGCCACATTATACAGTACGACGTTGCGAGTGATCGTCCATGCGTCGGGGCTCCTGAAGAGAAACTCGAAATTCTTGAAGCCCAGCCAGGGACTCCCCAGGATTCCCTTGGCGTAGTTGACGTCCTTGAAAGCTATTATGATGCCGAACATCGGCAGATAGCTGAATACGATCAGGGCTATGGCTCCCGGGATCATCATGGAAAGCAATACGAAGTTCATTCGGGGCTTTCGAGGCAAGGACGGGAAACGAGCCCCTAATACAGACATGGAACCTCCGGATCTTCGGTTGATTTACGCAACCAACTACAGTGTTCCATGATAGTCGACTCCTGTCAACAAGCTATTTTTCTGGTTTTTTAGTTCTTCCCAGTTGTTAACCTCAATAAAAATCAATAGTGTGTTGGTTGATGGATGAAACCAATTCTTTCAAGCAAGGCCTCTTAATAAACCCAATCACGCAGGACCCGAATCTCCGCAGGGTGCTTCGCTTAATATGGAAAAGCGAAGGGATCCCTCGCATCGACCTCGCCCAGAGTCTTGGGCTCGACAAATCGACCATCACGAAGATCGTCGCCCAACTCATCGACGTCGGGATCGTTCACGAGGGAGCCGTGGGGGAGGCGAAGCCTCTGGGAGGTCGCAAGCCTGTCGAACTGCGGATACGCGCCGATTTCGGCACCTTCCTCGGCATCGAGATACTCACCGATCGCTACCACGCCTGCCTTCTCGATCCGGTCGGCAAGGTCCTATTGGAGGCGGAGTCGGCGCTATCCTATTCGGGAAGGACTCTCCCTTCCGTCGTCATTGACGCGATCGTCGATGCGAGGAAGCGGATGGCCTTCTCGAGTCCGCCCCTGCTCGGCATCGGCCTAGGGTTTTCCGGCATAGTCGACGCCGAGCGCGGGATCGTCCGCAGGAGCGTGCCCCTCGGCGTCGTCGAGCCGGCGAACATCCTCGCGTCCGCCGGCGACCTTCTCGCCCTGCCCCTTCGCATCGAGAACGACGCGCGCTGTTGCTGCTGGGCAGAGCTCGTCGGGAACCGGGGAGTCCTCTCCGAGGATTTCATGTTCCTCCTGGGCGAATTCCGCCAGGAGAGGGCGGGCGAGCTCCCCGCCGGCATCGGCGTTGGCATGGGCCTGGTGATCGACGGGACTGTTCACCGGGGCACAGACGGGACCGCGGGCGAGTTCCGGTCCGTATTCAGGCGGTACGACACCAGGAGCCAGTTCTCCCTCTCCAACGAGGTGATCCGCAGGGCCGCGACTGAGAGCGATGCCTTCGACCGCGTCGCTCGCGAACTCGGCATGAACGTCGGCCTGATCGTCAATCTCCTCGACCTCAGGCGCGTCATCGTGGGGGGCAGCTTCGAGCATTGGCGCTCGGCCCTATCGAAGATCCTCGCGGAGGAGATCGAGGCGAATTCGGCTTATCCCGGCGAGGCGCGCTGCGAGATCTCCTTCTCCTCCCTCGGGGACAGCGTCGTAGCCTACGGAGCGGCCTCGATGCTCATCTCCCGCCTCTTCGCTGAGCCGCCTTCCGGCCGCAAGGGCGGCTCCTTCGGCTGACGCCCCGCTCGGCCCCGGGCCAGCGCGCCTTGCCGGGCGCTTTCCCCTGCTCCATACTGGTCACATGTACTTCAACGACCTCGTGGAGGCCTTCGACAGGTCCCGCGTCGAGCGCAACGCCTTCCACGACCTCATGCGCTACCACGTGCGCGAAGTCCTCCTGGTGGCCAGCCTCTACGAGTCCTTTGTCGTCGAGTCCGACGGCGTGCTGACCGAGCAGATCTACGGCGAGTATTACATGCTCCACCTCGATTCGGTCCCGAGGATAACCTGCGCATACACCGCCGATTCGGCCCTCGGTCTCTTCCGCGAGGGCCGCTTCGACCTGATCGTCCTCATCTCCGGCCTCGACTTCGAGCAGCCCCTGGGCCTCGCCCGCGCCATGAAGGACGAGTCGCCGGGAACGCCCGTCCTCCTCATGGCGACGAACAACACGAGCCTCGCCGCCCTCGCGCCCGACAGGCCGGGGCTCGAGGCGATAGACAGGGTCTTCGTGTGGAACGGCTACTCGAAGCTCTTCCTCGGGATGCTCAAGCAGGTGGAGGACCTCCGCAACGTCGACTCCGACACGCGCACCGGTCTTGTCCGCGTCATACTCCTCATCGAGGATTCGGTGCGCTACTACTCGCGCTACCTTCCCCTCCTCTTCCAGGTCGTGCAGCGCCAGGCCCAGGCCCTCATCGAGGCCGAGAAGGGAGTCGAGACGCACAAGCTCCTCCGCGCGAGGTCCAGGCCCAAGATCCTACTCGCGTCGAGCTTCGAGGAGGCCTGCGCCTTCTTCGAGCGGTACGAGCCCTACATCCTCACGGTCATCACCGACGTCCGCTTCCCCCGCGGCGGGGAGCCGGACCCGGAGGCCGGGTTCGACTTCATCCGCATGGCCAAGGCGCGGATTCCCGACCTGCCCGTCATGATCCAATCGAGCGAGGAGAGGGTCCGGGCACGCGCCCTGGCTCTCGGCGCGTCCTTCGCGGACAAGAACTCAGAGTCGCTCGAGCGCGAGCTGGAGAGCTTCTTCCGGGACAGCCTGGGCTTCGGGCCCTTCCTGTTCCGGATGCCCGACGGCGCGCCGGTTTCCGAGGCCCGCGACATCGACGAGTTCATGGGCCTCCTCGAGGAGGTTCCGGAGGAGTGCCTGGTATCCCACGCGGGACGCAACGACTTCTCGACCTGGCTCGCCGCGCGGGGCGAGCTCCGCTTCGCCGAGCGCCTCAAGCCTTACGGGATCGGGGATTTCGGCACGACCGCCGCGATGCGCGACTTCATTCTCGGCGTCCTCCGCGAAGCGCGGGCCGAACGGGCGCGCGGCGTCATCCCGTATTACGACTCGGCGTCCTGCCGGGACGAGAACAGCCTCTCGAGGCTCGGCGACGGCTCGGTGGGAGGCAAGGGCCGCGGCCTTATCTTCATCAAGAGCCTCCTGGACAACGTAAGCTTTCCCCGCTACCTGCGGGGCCTGGACGTCAAGATACCCCGCACGGCCTTCATCGGCATCGATGAGTTCGAGCTTTTCCTCGAGGCGAACGGCATGTGGTCCTACGCCTTCTATGAGTCGGCGGGACCCCGCGACGGCGGAGCGGGCAAGGACGAGGAGCTGCGCGCCCGATTCCTCGCGACGAAGCTCTCGGACGGCCTGGAGGAAAGGCTCGAGCGCCTCGCGGCCGACGCGGATCGTCCCCTAGCGGTGAGATCCTCCGGCCTCTTCGAGGACATGCTCCAGCTGCCTTTCTCGGGCATATACGAGACATACATCATCCCGAATTCCCATCCCGATCGGACCGTCCGAGGCCGCCAGCTCGCCTTGGCCGTCAAGCTGATCTACGCGAGCCTCTTCTCGCGGAGGACGCGGGCATACTTCGACATGGCGGGCTACGCCCTCGAGGAGGAGAGGATGGGGGTGATCGTCCAGGAGCTCGCGGGCAGCCGGCGGGGCGACTGGTTCTACCCCGACGTCTCGGGCACGGCGCAATCGCACAACTACTACCCCGTCTCTCCCCTCAAGCCGGATGACGGGCTCTGCGTAGCGGCCGTCGGCCTGGGTACCTACGTCGTGGGCGGCGGCCCGGGCTATCGCCTCTGCCCCAAATACCCCGAGCTCGAAGTGACCCCGCCCGAGCGACTCCGCGGCGCCTCGCAGCGAAGCTTCCGCGCCCTCTACGCGGCGGACCCCGAGCCCGACCTCCTCTCGGGCGAGGAGGCGGCCCTACGGGAGCTCGACATCGGGGAGGCCGCGGCCGGCACGCGCGGCCGGCGGATCGTAGACCCGGCGGATCTGCTCGCGCGCGAAGACTTGCCCTTCGCCCAGGCCGTCGACATGATCCTCGACATTGGCTCGAGATCGATGGGCACGCCCGTCGAGATCGAATACGCCCTCAACGCCGACGAGCCGTCGGGAACGCCCGCCCTCTATCTCCTCCAGCTCAAGCCCCTCATCCGCAACGAGGGCAGGGCCGCCGTCGACCTCGAAGGAATCGACCGAGCGGAGTGCTTCGTCTTCTCGGACCGCAGCATGGGCAACGGCCGCGACGCGACGGTGTCGGACATCGTGTGGGTGGACCCGCGGCGCTTCGAGCGCTCCGAGACAGCGGCGATCGCCGCGGAGATCGAGGAGCTCGACGGCGAGATGCGCTCGCTCGGGCGGCGCTATGTCCTCGTGGGCCCGGGCCGCTGGGGCAGTCGCGACCGACGGCTCGGCGTGCCGGTCGCCATTACGCAGATATCCATGGCCCGCGTCATCGTCGAGGCCGACCTTCCGGAATTCGAAGCCGAGCCGTCCCTCGGGTCGAATTTCTTCCACAACGTGACGAGCATGAACGTCGGCTACATCACCGCGTCCCGGGTCGGCAGCGTGGACTGGGACTGGCTCTACTCCGAGGCCCCGGCGCGCGAGACCGCGCACTGCCGCCGGACCAGGCTGCCCGAAGCCCTCGAGATCCTGATGGACGGGCGCAGAGGCGTCGCCGCCATACGCAAGCGCAGTCCCTTCTCTGCTCGGCTCTACGAATAGAAACCGCGGCGACTCGAACGCATATTTATTCGCGAAAATGGATGGCTCTTCTCCCTTGCGGGACGCGCGGGCTCGGGCTAACATTTAGGCCTGGGAAGAAGGAGGAGTTCGTGAGCTACGCGATCGATTTCATGTCCGAGATCAGGGCGAAGAATCCCGGAGAGCCGGAGTTCCATCAGGCAGTGCAGGAAGTGGTCGAGTCCCTGGTGCCGGTGTTCGAGAAGAGCCCTCATTACCGCAAGGCCAAGATACTTGAGCGCATTTGCGTGCCGGAGCGCACCGTGAGCTTCCGCGTTCCCTGGATCGACGACAAAGGCGAGATCCAGATCAACCGCGGCTACCGCATCGAGATGAACAGCGCGATCGGCCCCTATAAAGGAGGGCTGCGCTTCCACCCAACTGTCTACCTCGGCTTGCTCAAATTCCTCGCCTTCGAGCAGGTCTTCAAGAACTCGCTCACTACCCTTCCCATGGGCGGGGGCAAGGGCGGCTCCGACTTCGATCCCCACGGCAAGAGCGACATGGAAGTCATGAAATTCTGCCAGAGCTTCATGACCGAGCTCTGTCGCCATATCGGCCAGTTCACCGACGTGCCGGCCGGCGACATAGGCGTCGGGGGCCGGGAGATCGGCTACATGTTCGGGCAGTATAAGCGTATCCGCAACGAATTCGTGGGCGTCCTCACCGGCAAGGGAATAAAGTGGGGCGGATCCCTGATCAGGCCGGAGGCCACCGGCTACGGCTGCGTCTATTTCGCCCAGGAGATGCTGGCGACGCGCGGCGAGAGCTTCAAGGGCAAGGCCTGCCTCGTATCGGGATCGGGCAACGTGGCCCAGTACACGGTCGAGAAGCTCCTCCAGCTCGGTGCCAGGCCCCTGACCCTCTCCGACTCCGCCGGCCATATCTTCGACGAGGCAGGCATCGACGCCGAGAAGCTCGCCTTCGTGCTCGACCTCAAGAACAATCGGCGCGGGCGCATCTCTGAGTACGCCGCCAGATACAAAAGCGCCGTCTATACGCCATTCGACCCGTCCAAGGGCCACAATCCCCTCTGGGACCATAAGGCCGATTGCGCCTTCCCCAGCGCCACCCAGAACGAGATCAATCTCGCGGACGCGCAGAATCTCATCAAGAACGGCGTCTACGTGGTGAGCGAGGGATCGAACATGCCCACGGTCCCCGAGGGCGCGGAGCTCTTCATCCAGAAGAGGATCCTTTACGCGCCGGGCAAGGCCGCGAATGCCGGCGGCGTGGCCACTTCCGGCCTCGAGATGTCGCAGAACAGCTTGCGCATGAACTGGAGCCGCGACGAAGTCGACGGCCACCTGCATACGATCATGAAAAACATCCATTCCGCCTGCGTCGAGGCCGCGGCCGCCTACGGCATGCCCGGCAACTACGTCGCGGGCGCCAACATAGCGGGCTTCCTCAAGGTGGCGGACGCGATGCTCGCCCAGGGGGTGGTATAAAGGGGGAGCGCGGCCGGTTAGTGTTCCGCCCGCGCCGCTCCATCCTAGAATCGGGAATCGCATTCGTCCTTAACGCAGGGGCCCCGCTCGGCTGCGAGGGGTCTCGCTAGTCCTAGGGCCTTTGGCTCTGGGCCGCAGGGAAGATTATATGCCCGCTATCGCGGGCGCGTCCTCGCCTTGATGGCCCGATGGGCTGCGGAATCGCTCGACCCGTCTCCGCCGGGCCCCTGCTTTTCGCTAATCGCTTCACTAGGCCTTCGGTTTCCGCTCGCCTTGACGCCAGTTCCCGAAGATGTAAAATGGAAAGCGGAGATGTCGGGTTCGATGCGAAAGGCCGGATTGGCCTTCCATCCGGGGAATTCCGGCTTACCCGTCGAGGAGACAGAATGAGCAAGCTATTTATCGTCGGAGCTTTCGTCCTCTCCCTCTCCGGCTGCGTCATATTCGGGCATCCGCGATACCATGAACATCCGAGGGATGACCAGCGCCAGGAGCAGCACGATAATCAGCGCGATGATCGACATGGTGATTATAATTGAGGCCGACGGGGACCGCTCGCGATGCGCGCGATGAATCGACGGCCGAGCAGGCGGGAGTTATTGACGCGGCGGCTTCCGCGGATTAGTTGAAACATCCTTCCATATTCGAAGGCCGCCATAGCCGGCTGGACGACGCGGAACTCGAGGCGGAGGCGAGATGTATTTCGAAGAGCTCGTCGGCTCCTACGAGACGTCGCGCCGGGAGCGCGACGTATTCCACGATCTCATGCGCTGGCGGGTCCGCGAGGTCCTCCTCGTCGCGAGCCTCTACGATTCCTTCGTCGTCGAGTCCGACGGCATCCTCAACGAGCAGATCTACGGGGAGTACTACCGGCTCAACCTGAACAACGTCCCGCGCATCACCTCGGCCTATACGGTCGAAGCGGCGCTCGAGCTCTTCCGATCGGGGCGCTTCGACGCGGCGATACTGATGGCAGGGCTCGACTTCGACGGGCCCCTGGCGCTCGCGCGCGCCATGAAGGATGCATGGCCCTCCGTCCCGATCCTCCTCATGGTCACCAACAACTCCAGCCTCGAGCGCCTCGACCTCGCCAGGCCCGAGCTCGCCGCCGTCGACAGGGTCTTCGTCTGGAACGGATACTCCAAGCTCTTCGTCGGAATGCTGAAGTACATCGAGGATGCGCGCAACGTCGAGGCCGACACGAGGACCGGACTCATCCGCGTCGTACTCCTCATCGAGGATTCGGTGCGCTACTACTCCCGCTATCTCCCGATCCTCTATCAAGTCGCGATGCGGCAGACCCAGAGCCTCATCGAGCGAGAGAAGGGCGGGGACACCTACAAGCTCCTCCGCGCGCGGGCCCGGCCCAAGGTCCTCCTCGCCTCGAGCTGGGAGGAGGCCTGCTCACTCTTCGAGCGCTACGAGCCCTATATCCTGACCGTGATCACGGACCTGAGCTTCCCGAGGGGCGGCAAGGCCGACGGGGCGGCCGGGCTCGACTTCCTGCGCATGGCCAAGGGCAGGATCAAGGACCTCCCGGTCATGATCCAGTCGAGCGAGGCGGGGAGCCGCGAGAAGGCCGAGGAGCTCGGCGCCGCCTACGCCGACAAGAACTCCGAATCCCTCGAGAGGGAGCTCGGCGACTATCTCCGCGACAGCCTCGGCTTCGGGCCGTTCCGCTTCCGCTCCCCCGACGGCGCCCCGCTCGCCCAAGCGGCCACGATGGACGAGTTCATCGCGGCCCTGGCCGACCTGCCTACGGACTCCCTGCTCTATCACGCCGAGCGCAATCACTTCTCGGCCTGGCTCCTCGCGAGGGGCGAGATAGGATTCGCGAAGATCCTGCGCGACTACGAGATCGCCGACTTCGCGACGCCCGTCGAGATCAGGAGCTTCATAATCCGCCTCCTCTTCGAAGCGCGCAAGGACAGCTCGCGCGGCACGATTCCCTACTTCGACGAGACGACCTTCCGCGACGAGGACAGCCTGACCCGCCTCGGCGACGGGTCGGTGGGCGGCAAGGGCAGAGGCATCCTCTTCATCCGCAGCCTCCTCGACAACCTGGACTTCGGGCGCTACCTCGGTGAGCTGGACGTAAAGGTGCCTCGCAGCGCCTTCGTCGGCATAGACGAGTTCGAGCGCTTCCTGGAGTCGAACGGGCTCTGGTCCTACGCCTTCTACGAGGCCGATTCGGAGGAGGAGCTGAGGGAGCGATTCCTCGCCGCCCCCCTCGACGGGCTCCTCGACCGGAGGCTCGCGCGCTTCGTCGCCGCGGTGCGAGGGCCCCTCGCCGTCCGCTCGTCGGGCCTCTTTGAGGACATGATGATGGTGCCCTTCTCGGGCGTCTACGATACCTACCTCATCCCGAACTGCCACCCCGATCCCGCCGAGCGCCTGCGCCAGCTGGAGGCGGCGATCAAGCTCATCTACGTCAGCCTCTTTTCCGCGCGGTCGCGCTCCTATTTCGAGATGGCGAAATACAACCTCGAAGAGGAGAGGATGGCCGTCGTCGTCCAGGAGCTCGTCGGAACGAGGCGCGGGAGATGGTTCTATCCCCACATCTCGGGCACCGCCCAATCCTTCAACTACTATCCTCTCTCCTACGCGAGGCCGGAGGACGGTCTATGCGTCGCCGCCCTCGGCCTGGGCTCCTACGTCGTCGAGGGGCTCCCCGCGTACCGATTCTGCCCGCGCTACCCCAAGCTCGAGGCCATGCCTCCGGAGCGGCTCCGCTCGGACTCGCAGCGCCGCTTCCGCGCCCTCGACATGGAAACGGCCGAGCCCGACCTCAGGCGCGGAGAGGACGCCGACCTCGTCGACCTCGAGCTCTCCGTCGCGGAGGCCGATCCCTCCTTCTCCCTACTCGCCTCGACCTGGGACGCCCAGAACGACCGCCTCGTGCCGGGAACGGCGCCGCAGGGCATGCGCGTCGTCGACCTCTCGAGCATCCTCCAATACGAGGCGCTGCCCTTCGCGCGCGCCATCGAGATAGTGCTCGACGTGGGCTCGCGCTCGATGGGCACGCCCGTCGAGATCGAGTATGCCCTCAACCTGGACGAGGCATCGGGCAAGCCGGCCCTCTACCTCCTCCAGATGAAGCCCCTGATCCATCCCGAGCAGGACTCGAGCTTCGAGTTCGAGTGCGAGGACCCCGGCGAGGCCTTCATTCTCTCCGAGAAGAGTATGGGCAACGGTCGCGACGCTACCATATGCGACGTAGTCTGGGTCGATCCCGCATCCTTCGACCGCTCGGCTACCGAGGCCGCCGCCAAGGAGATCGAGGAACTCGACCGCGAGCTCCGCGAGCTCGGGCGGCGCTACGTCCTCGTCGGTCCGGGTCGCTGGGGCACGCGGGACCGCTGGCTGGGCATACCCGTGGTCTATTCCCAGATAGCGAACGCCCGCGTCATCGTCGAGACCGAGATGCCGGGCTTCGCCGTCGACTTCTCCTTCGGCTCGCATTTCTTCCACAACGTGATAAGTATGAACGTAGGCTACCTCACCGTCCCCGACAGGGGACGAGTTCCCGGCGGCGGCCCGAGCTTCGTCGATTGGGCCTGGCTGTCCTCCTTCCCTCCTGATCGGCGAACGGCCCATTGCGCGCGCGCGCGCCTGCCCGGAGCCCTGGAGATCGTGATGGACGGACGGAAGGGCAGGGCGATCGTGCGGAAGAATGGGATTAGTTAACCGGGCATTAAGATTTCGCGCCGTCCACTCTTTGCACGGGATCGGGACCCCTTTTCATGCTAGAATTCGGGGCGTCCCGGAGTGGCTTTCCCGGACTCGGATGGAGGATAGCTTCGATGAAACGACGGCTGGGCATAGTCCTTTTCGCATTCCTGCTGCTTTCCTGCGCAAGTCATCCCAGAATCCGTCCCGCTCCGCCGGTTTCCTTCCGTCCCGACCCCGCGAAGGTTCGCGCGGCCCTCGGCCTGGGCGCCGATCGGATCCCGGACGCGAAGAGGGTGGGTCAGATCGGCCGCGACATCTGGGATCTCTGCAGGGGATTGCATCCCGTCCGGACCTCCCTCGACCTCGCGTTCGACAACAACCACGACGGTCGAATCGATCCGGATGAGCTCCGCGTGGCCCGAGGCTTCTTCTTCGGCTCCGCCCTCCTCGATCTCAACGGAGTCGACCCCGCGCTCGCCGCGCGGATCGCGGCTCCGCCCCGCGTCGCCCTCTCGCCCGAGGATCTGAGGGTCTGGCGCGAGAATCTCTTCGCCCAGCCCCGCGCCTTCCTTGTCCCGCACGCCGTCCGCGACGAATTCGAGCGCAAGCTGGCCGGAGGCGCGCAAGTATTGGACGAGAAGGCCATCCGCTCCGCCCTGGACCTCGTGTTCCGAGGAGCGGCGGAAGCCTTCCTCAAGACCCAGCCCCTGGCCGCCGCTCCCTCGACCCGGATCACCCTGGTGGCCCGCGGCCAGGTCAGGAACCAGCTTCAGGCCTACGCGAACACGAGCGGGAGCGGAACGGTCAGCGAGCAGGAAGGCAGCGCGGCGGAAGAGGCTCTCAAGGCACCGCATCCGGTCGCGACCCCCTTCGATAGCGCCATCGACTTCTCCGCCACCGGCTTCGTCGACGCCGCCGATATCGCCGCCGCCAAACGCGCAGCTTTCCTGCCTGCCCCCAAGGCCCAGCCCTACGCGACGGCGCCCTTCCCCGTCGTCACCAAGGCCGACGCCCTCCTCGATATCGACGGCGACGGCGTAGTCACCGAGTCGGAGCTGCAGATCGACGCCCAGGCGCTCCTCCAAGGCGCGTCGGCTGACCAGGTCCCCCCTAAACTGCTCGCCGTTTTCGATCTGAAGGGAGAAGGGAAGCTGGACGCCGGGGAAGTCGAGCGCGCCGTCGAATTTTTCAGGCCCCATCCGGTCAATCCCTCGAATCCCCTCGATGTCGCCCTCGACGTGAAGCATACCGGCTTCCTGACCGCGGACGAGATCGGCGTCGGCGCCGGCCAGAGCGCCAAGGGGCGGACGCAGAGCCTCGACGAGCGTATCCAAGCCCTCCGGCTGGCGGCGCGGAGCGCCCCGCCGCGGGCCGCCGGGACGACGACAACGACGACAACGACGACGACTGCCCAGGTCCCCGTGGCGCAGGCTCCCGTCTTTACGCAAAAGCACATCGACATCACCGGGAAGAAGCTCGCGGTAGTCGGACTCGCCAGCGCGACCAAGAACATCGGTCAGGAGGACCTGGACGGCACTACGACTTTCCTGGAGAATGCCTTCGTCAACGTCGGCTCGGTGTCCATCGTCGACCGCCGCGACATAGATAAAGTCATGAGCGAACTCGAACTTCAATCGAGCGACGCCTTCGCGGCGAACGACAGCGCCGCGGTGAAGGTGGGCAAGCTATCGGGCGCCGACATCATCGTCACGGGCACCATCAGCCTCGTCGGGAAGAAGTATTACCTGAACGTGAGGCTGATCACGGTCGAGACTGGCGACGTCATCGGATCCAGCATCGCGTCCGCCGATTCTCCGGACGGGTTTCTGGACATGTGCCAGCAGGCCGCGGCCAAGATGTTCTGAAGGGGGAGGAACGGTGAGCTTCAGGCGCTGGGGCTGCTTCATTCTCGTCCTGGCCATCGTCGCCCTGCCCCTCCCCTTCGCGGCATCGGCCCTCGGCAGCGCGAAGGCCGATGCCGACCTGTCCGTGGGGCCCGAGGACGTGCGCATCGCCGCGCGCGACGACGGCGGCTACGATCTCTACGTTCGCGCGAAACCCGGCATAGCGTCGATACTCATCACCGAGAGCACCAGGGACCCGGCGATGAAGGCGGCCAACTTCGCCTATCGCGCCATGGAGCGGAACGACGTAAACGGCGGCGAAACGCGGCTCCTCAACGGCAAGCCCATCCCGGCCTCGAGCAGGCTCTACTCGCTCATATCCTCTACGCCCCTGCCCGACGCCTCGCTCGGCGAGGCCTTCCGCATCCTCATTCCCCCCGTCCTCATCTATGGCTACCCCTGGAGCCGTTCCGGCACAGTCGCGGTGGGGCAGGGGACCTACGTCAATATCCGAGCCTTCGAGAAGCGTTATGCCGACTACGGCGGCGCCTTCCGGGACAATCCTTACGAGATCGCGATCGCAGCGAAGCCGATCGCGCCGTCCACGGAACCGGCGACCGTTTCGACGGCGCCTCAGATCCAGGAGCAGGCAGTCGCCCCTCCGCCCCCCAAAGACGACCGCCCGTCGTCGAATATCGCCGACCTCATCGGCTCGGCCCCCGGGAAGAGCCTAGACCTGGTCCTGTGCCTGGATACGACCGCGAGCATGGTTCCCTACTTCGACGACATACGGAAGAACATCGGACCTCTGCTCCGCGAGCGAGTCTCGGGATTCGCCCGCTACCGCATCGGGGTCGTCCTGTACAAGGACTATTGGCCCGACGAGTACATAACGCGGAACTTTCCGTATACGTCCGATATCTCGGCCATCGAGCGCATCGTGAAGAGCGCGACCGTATACGGCGGCGGGGACATCCCCGAGGCGGAAGTCGAGGCTCTCTACGCGGCGGCGACCGAATTCGAATGGAGCGCCGACAGACGGCAGATCATCGTGCTCACCGACGCTCCTCCCCATCCCGATCCGCGCGGCAAGATCCTCTTCGGCGACGTAGCGAGCGAGGCGGCGGCGAAGCGCATAGAGCTCGACGCCGTGACTGAGCCGACGAAGATGCCTGCCCCGCCCAATCCGGGCCATCCCGAGTTCGAGAACGAAATGAAGCGAATCGAATCTCTGTCGGCAGGCGGGGCTCCGGTGCGCCTCTACGCCCTTGCCGACAGCCCGGCTCCGCCCGGAACGGAGGGGAACGCCCCTATTACCGCCCCTCAGGCGCCGCAGACCATCCTCGAAGACAAACTCGCGGCGGCCCTCGCCGCGAATCCGGGCGTCGAACTCCTCCGCCTCGGCTCGGCGGCATCGAGCGCCGCCGAGCCGGACCCGGCGGCCGTTCGGCAGAAGGCCGCCGCGATGGGCGCCACGCACTTCCTGATCGCGCGGACCCGCGTCTCGGGCGCCTTTTCCGAATCGGTATCGCGGCTCATGGACGCGGCGACCGGTATCGTGCTGGCGCACGATGTCGTGTGGCGCGCCAGCTCCGAGGGAGCGGAGGCCGTTTTCGTGAACGGCGTCCGGGTGAAATAGGCCGATCCTTCAGCAGGCTATTAATACGAGGAAAGGGCCGTCGTGACTCCGCTTTCGATCTGCACGAGCTCGCCTGTCGAAGTTTTGTTGTCCTTCTTGGACGTAAATACGGTCTTGATCATGTAGCCGGGGACTTTGTCGCTTATCCACATCTCGGCGCTGCCGTTGGCGTCGCCGTAGAGGTAATGGTCGGCCGTGAAGCTGCCTCCCTTGACCTGCACCGGCTGCGAACCGACGAGATAGCTGGCCATGTCGGCTCGACTCCTCGGCATGCCCGGCTGGCCCTGGCTCGGCTGCTGCTGAGTCGGGCCGGGATCGAACTCTCCGATCGCTCCGTTGTCGGGATCCTGGTAGCGGACCTTTTGGAGGGCGGAGTCCGCCCCGATCAGGAATTCATAGATGATGGTGCGCTTGTCGGTTTCGAGCTTGAACCGCCACCACTGCGACGAGTCCGCGTTGACCTTGAGCAGGGCTCGCTCGAAGGTCAGCGGCTTGGAGGAGCTTCCGCCCGAGCCCGTGAAAGTCCACACGGTTCCCTGTCCCGGCTGGTAGTTCGCGTCCGCGTAGCCGAACCATCCCATGCTCCACATGCCGCTATAGAAAGCGCCGAATTGGTATTGGTAGGCTACCGACGGACTGCCGGCTGCCTGCGGCTGGGCTTGCGCGGGGGCCTGCGGAGTCGCGGCCTGAGCCTGCTGGGCCGGGGCCGTCTGCGCGTTCGGCGCGGCCGGCTTTCCCATCGCGGCGTTGATTGCGCCGCCCATGCTGAAGCAGCCCGCCATCGGAAGGACGGCCGCCAGAGCGACCACGGACACCGCGAACCCTCGGCCCGAGCGCATAGATTGTCTCGCCGTCATTTGCTTCTCCTTTTAACCTCTGGTTAGAAAAGGTACTATCAAGCCGACGGAAAGTGAAACGTATCGCCGCCAATTTCCGGCGGAAGGAGTGGTAAAAGGATGGGGGAATCGATGTTCGACATTTCCGGGAAGGTCGCCGTAGTCACCGGCGCGAGCAGGGGAATCGGTCGCGGAGTCGCGACCCGATTGGCGGAAGCCGGCGCGAAGGTCGCCCTTGCCGCCAGGAACATCGAGGAGCTAGAGTCCGCGCGACTCGAAATACTCGCATCGGGCGGCGAGGCGGAGACTTACAGGCTGGATGCGCGGGACGTGGCGCGGATCGACGTGGTATTCGAGGACATCGATCGCCGCTTCGGCAGAATCGATATCGTCGTCAACAACGCCGGAATGGGGCGGCCCATTCCGGCCGTTGACATCACCGAAAATGACTGGGACGAGATGATGTCGCTTAACCTGAAAGGCCTGTTCTTCTGCTGCCGGGCGGCCGGCCGAATAATGCTGAGGCAGGGACGCGGGAAGATCATCAACATGAGCTCCCAGGCGAGCGTGATCGGGATTCCCGGCGAGGCGATCTATTGCGCTTCCAAAGGCGGAGTCAACCAGCTGACCAAGGTATTGGCCCTGGAATGGTCCTCGAGGGGCGTCAACGTCAACGCGGTGGGGCCGACTTTCATCTATACGCCGGGGACGGCCGAAAGGCTGGATACTCCGGATTTTCGGGATAAGGTCCTGGCGCAGTTGCCGATCGGGCGGGTAGGGACGATAGACGACGTGGCGGGTGCGGTCATATATCTGGCGTCGGCCGCGTCGGACATGGTCTCCGGCTCGCTGCTGCTGGTAGACGGAGGGTGGACGGCGCAGTGAGGATAGGCCCGCATCCCTCCGAGCTTCACGTCTCGACGAAGGACGAGGTCGGCGTCCTGTCGGGGAGCTTCTACAGCGTCACGGCCAAGCTCAGGGGCATGATCGACGCGCTCAAGACCGTAAGCGCGATTGGTTCGCTCACCTCGGAGACCCGGAGGATCGCCGAGGCCGCCGCAGCTCTTGCCGGCCGGACGGCCTATTTGAAAGCCGTCGTGTCGATCTTCTCGATGACCGACTGGATGTACGCATACTGGTCGCTGTAATCGACGACGGATTTCAAGGCTTTCTTGACGAGATCGTCGAGCTGGGCGATCGATTCCGTCGTGAAGAGCAAGTCCTCCAGGTCGTGGGTGGAATACATCAGGAGGAGAACCTTGTTCTCCTTGGTCGAATTGAACTCCAGGAGGAACATTATTCCGTCCAGGGTATTGTCCTGCGTCCCGTCGCGGGTGAGCCTGCCGATCACCCGATGGTCGACGACGGTGAGGTCCTTGGTCTCGATCTCGCGCATCCCGGTGAGGATGGCGTCGAGAGTATTCCCGAAGGAGAGCGCGACGGGGCGATCGATGTAAATGCTGTGGGTCGGAGTAGATAGAATGATCGTACCGGCGGAATCTACGGTCACGAGTACGTCGACGTGGGTGAGCGTCGTCACCTTCCCGAGATCCATCGAAGTGTATTTCTGAGCTACGGCCGTCAGGCATATGGATGTCAAAAGGACGAACATGAACGACTTGAGCATTTCCTTATCTCCTTCCGCCAATGTACCGCGCAAGGGTCGCAAAACATAGGAAAAAGATAATATAAGGGTCGTAAATCGAGAACTTCGAAAAGCGGAAACATTAGGTTTTCCGCGAAACCGGCGAAAAGGCGGTGGGGGCCCGATACCATGAGCCGTCGCCCGGTCCGCTCGGCGGCGCCGCTCTCGATGGTCTTCCCTCCCTCGCGTGGATCTTGCGCGCCACGAAGCGCGCGCAATAGTATCGTCCAATGGGCATCGAGATCGAGCGGAAGTTCCTGGTCGACGCTTCGGAGTGGAAGGCTACAAGCGCCGGGACGCGAATCGTGCAGGGCTACCTCAGCTCCGAGACGGGGCGCGTCGTACGCGTGCGGCTGCAAGGCGACGATGCGAGGCTCACGGTCAAGGGTGCGGCCGTAGGCCTGACGCGCTCGGAGTACGAGTACCCCATCCCGCCCGAGGAGGCGCGCGAGATGCTGGAGAGCCTCTGCGAGCGGCCTTTGATCGACAAGACGCGCCACCTCGAGGCCTACGCCGGAAGGACCTGGGAGATCGACGTCTTCCACGGCGACAACGAGGGCCTCGTCGTCGCGGAGATCGAGCTCGAGGATGAGGGCGCGAAGGTCGAGCTTCCTCCCTGGGTATCGAAGGAAATCTCCGCCGATCGCCGCTATTCCAATTCGAATCTCGCGAAGCGGCCCTGGCCGACTTGGAGAGAATGAGCGATGCGATCGGGAGGGCGAGCATGTCCAAGGAATTCGAGATCAAATGGTTGAGCGAGCCTGAGGAACACGATTACCCGGCGGCGGAGTCGTTCTTGTCGCTGCTCGTCGGCGAGGAAGCCGTCAAGACGCTGATGGGCAAATTGAGATCGGCCCCCGTATCGAAATACAAGGCGAAGGACATTTTCCGAGCCTCGGGCCTGTCGCTGCTCGGAGTCAGCAACGCCCACGTCGAGAAGGACCAGCGCAAGATCCAATCCGGTCGCGAGTTGTCTCCGTTGCTGCTGGTCAGGGACGCCAACAACGGGAAGGTGATCATCGCCGACGGCTATCATCGCCTGTGCGCCGTCTATTCGTACGACGAAGACGCCGTCATCCCCTGCAAGATCGTTTGACGGACGGAGGCGGCGCCGACCGATGACAGTCTTGACGCCGTGCCGGGACTCGCTAAAATTGGGGCCGGGAGTGGGAAAGTTCCCGGAAGGGCAGTAGTCGCCGGCCATTCGGGGAAGCCCGGCAATTCCCGGAACGGCGGTGTCCCGCATGAGCGTTCGACGCTTCCTGACATTCGCGCTCATCGCCGCGGGGGGCCTCCCCCTACTCGTCTTCGGCCTGGCGTTCAGCGTCGTGCTGGGCAAGCAGATACTCGGCGAGACGCGCTCTCTCTCCCAGTCCATGCTGAGGTCCCTCGCCGCCCAGGCCGACTCGAGCCTCCTCGTCGGCGCGGAGCGGAATCTTCCGGCCCTCCTCCTCCTGGCCGAATCCTCGGGAGGCGTCTCTCGGGAGGCGGACTTGCTGAAGTCCTTCAGGTTGCCCCACGCGGAATATACCCTCCTCGCGGTCCGGGACGAGGCCTCGGGCCGAATCGAGGCGGTCGACCCTCCCGAATCGGGCGCCTCCGGTCGGGCCTATGCCCTCCATGCCGGTCTCAGGCCGGGCGAGGTCTCGTTCTCCGATCCTTTCCATTCCGATCTGACTCGTGCGGTATCCGTCGAGGCCGCCTATTCGAACGGCCACAAGACGGTCCTGGCGCTCCTCGACCTCGGGGAGATATCCTCGAAGCTCGTCCTCATCGCCCAATCGCCCTCGGATCGGCTCGGCATAGTGGACGGCCGGGGCCGCTACCTGGCCTGCAGCGATCCCTCGCGCGCGCAGCGACTCGAGAGCGTGGACGCTTCCTGCCTCGTCCCCGGACCGGCGCGGGTGAAGTCCGAAGGCCACGAGTATTACGCCTCGTCTAGGGAGCTGCAGGGGACGGCTTGGCGCGTACTCTACCTCCGCGCCGCTCCCGACGCCGACGCGCCGATGACCACCTTCGTCGGCAGCATCCTCGGCATCCTCGCCTCGGCCCTCGTCTGCACCGCGATCATCGCCTTCTTCGCGTGGAAGAATATCTCGACGCCCCTCTCCGCCCTGGTCCGCCGCATCGATCGCATAGCGGAGGGGCACTACGCCGAGCGGGTGGAAGGCGAGTTCTCCACCGAGTTCAAGGAGATAGGCCGAGCCTTCAACGCCATGGCCGACTCCATAGGGAAGCGCGACCGCGAGCTCCAGCGCAGCGAGGAACGCTATCGCCTCCTATTCCACCGCAACAGGGTGCCCGCCCTCATCGTCGAGCCGGGAGGTGGGGCGATTCGGGACGCCAACGACGCGGCGCTCTCGTATTACGGATATGCCAGGGAGGAGCTGGCGGCCCGCGTGCTGGGCGACATCGACCGGTCGCCGGCGGGCGAGCTCAAGGCGCAGTTGCGCTCGGCGGCCGACGGCTGGGAGGGGCGCATCCTCTCGCGGCACCTCCTCCGATCGGGAGAGGCCCGCGATGTAGAGCTGTACATGAGCCCGGTCGAGCTCCAGGGAGAGGCCGACCTCTACTGCATCGTCTTCGACGTCACCCAGCGCAGACTCGCGGAGGAGAGGACGGTCAAGGCCCTCAAGGAGCGGACCCTCCTCCTCCGCGAGGTATATCACCGAGTCAAGAACAACCTCCAGATCGTCTCGAGCCTCCTCAACCTCCAGGCGGAGGGACTGGAGGAAGCGGCTGCGCTCCGCGCCCTGCGGTTGGCCCAGGACCGGGTCTACGCGATGTCCCTCGCTCACGAGCTCGTGTATCAGGTACCGGACCTCGCCTACATCGAAGCCTCGGATTACGCCGGTCAGCTCATCTCCAATCTCGAGGCGGCCTACGCCGTACCGGACGGCTCGGTCGTCTCCGACCTGCGGCAGATGAAGCTCGAGCTCGAGCGCGCCATCCCTTTCGGCCTCGTCCTGAATGAGCTCGTGTCCAACGCCTTCAAGTACGCGAAGCCTTCCCGCGCCCAGCCGGTGCGCATCGTCTTCGGGCCCGGCGACGACGGAGTCTCCGCCGTCTTCGTCGTCGAGGACTCGGGACCCGGGATACCGGCCGAGGCCTTCGATGTCGACGGCAAGTCCGGCTCTATCGGCCTGTCCCTCGTCTCGGCCCTGTCCGGGCAGATCGGAGGTACGGTCTCCTGGGGAACGGGACCGGGCGGCGCGGGGGCGCGGGCCGAGCTTCGCTTCCCCGCGTCGGCGCAGGGAGGGAAAGGAGGGGAACCGCAATGAGGAAAGGAGCATCGCTCGCCGCGCTCTGTTCGGCCCTGGCACTCGTCTCGGGCTCGGCGTCCGGGACCGCGGCCCAGCCGACCGTCGCCACTTTGCGCTACGCGCACATGAACACGCCGGAGAGCGTCCCCGGCATGCAGGCGGCTTTCTTCGCGGAGCGGGTCGGCCTCTACACCGGCGGCTCCGTCAAGGTCGAGGTATATCCCGATTCCCAGCTCGGCACGCTCAAGGAGATGGCCGACGAAGTGTCCTCCGGCGTCGTCGCCTTCCACCACAACACCGCCGGCACGATCGGGGAGCTCTTCGAGGACTATTCCGTCCTCGACACCCCCTACATCTACCGCGACGTCGCCCATCTCCTCAAAGTAGCCGATCCGGGCTCTCCTATCATGGCAAGGCTGAGCGCCGGCCTTCTCATGAAGAGCGGCGTTAGGCTCCTCTATACGTTCTACTTCGGCGCCCGCGAGCTCACCTGCGATCGCCCGATCAGGAAGCCGGAAGACTTGAAGTCGCTGAAAGTGCGGTCCATTCCCTTCCCGATCTATATGACCGCGATCGAAGGGCTGGGAGCGATACCCACGCCGATCGACTGGGTCCTGACGCCTACGGCCCTCAAGGCGAAGGTCGTGAACGGGCAGGATAATCCCCTCGACATCATACTCGACTCGAAGCTCTACGAGACCCAGCCCTACCTCATGCTGACGAACCACATCCTGGCCGCCGACAGCGTGGTGGTCAACGATGCCGCGTGGCGCAGGCTCTCGAGCGCGCAGCGAGACGGGATCTCCCGCGCCGCGGCCGAGGCGGGCGCCTACGCTACGAGGCTCGCCCTCGAGAGGGAGGCGGCCGACCTGGCCGCGCTGAGGGCCAAGGGCATGACGGTGATCGGTCCCGCCGAGGGTCTCGACGTCGACGCCTTCAGGGCGAACACCCGAAGGCTCGTCGAAGAGCGCTTCGGGGCCAAGTGGGACAAGTACTACCGGCTCATCGACGCGACGAGGTGATCCGATTCCCCATTGACAGGTGGTGAAAACCCACGCTTACTAATCTGGTAATACCACAGATAGGGCTGGACATACCAGATGCAAGGGAATCGAAACGCCGTAGATAACGAGGGGAGTCCGGCTCCCCGGGGCAGGAAGGAAGAATTCATCGCCCGCTTCGAGGAACTCATCCTCTCGGGCCGCTTCTCCCCGGGGGATCGCCTGCCCCCGGAGCGCGAGCTGGCGGACAGCCTCGGCGCTTCCCGACCCGTCGTCCACGCGGCCCTGGACGAGCTAGCGAGCCGCGGCCTCGTCCGGATCGAGAGCCGCCGCGGCGTCTTCGTCGCCGACTGGCGGCGTGAGGGCTCGGTCGAGATGCTCCTCTCGATCATGAGCTACTCCGGCGGGGAAATCTCCCCCCGCATCTTCGACAGCCTCCTCGAGCTGCGCATACTGTTCGAGACGGACGCCGCGAGGCTGGCGGCTCTGCGGCACGGCCCCGAGCAGGCAGAGGAGATAGAGCGGGTGGTGGCCAGGGAACGGCTCCACGAGTATAGCCGGCCCCACGACGTGACCGTCCTCGACTACGACTTCCACCTCGCCGTGGCTATTGCCTCGGGCAACGACATCTACCCCCTCCTCATGAATTCGATGAAGAGGATATACGAGACGATCCTGGACCGCTTCTATACCGACGGCTCGGTCGTGCCCGAGGTCTTCCGCCTCCATCGCGAGCTCGCATCCGCGATAGCCTCGTACAAGGAGAAGAGATCGACGGAGATCATGCGAGCCATACTCGAGTACGGCGAGAGCAACCTCAGACGCATCCTGGGCAGCGCGGAAAGCGGGAGGAAACGTGGCCGCGAGAATAAATGAGCTCAGGGCGGGCCTGCGCAGGCGCGTAGGCCGCTCCGTCGAGGCACTGGAAGACCGGGGCAGCGTCGTCCTCGAGGGCGTGGCCCCGACCTGGCTTGCCAAGGTGGAGGCGGGCTGGTACGCCGCGGGCTTCGGGTTCAAGGGCGTCGTCAACGACATCGGCGTGGAAGGCCTCGAATGGGCGGCGGGCGAGAAGCCGCTCGCGTCCGGCTCCCTGGCCTCGGACGGCGTGAGGCCCCTCGAGGGCGCGAGCTTCGACGTAGCCGTCATAGGCGGCGGCGTCATCGGCTGCGCCGTAGCCCGCGAACTCGCCAGGTGGCGCGTCTCGATCGTCCTGCTCGAAAAGGAAGAGGACGTTGCCTCGCACACCTCGAGCCGCAACGACGGCATGATCCACGACGGCTTCGCGGCCAAGCCGGGCAGCCTCAAGGCCAAGTATAACGTCCTCGGGAACCGGCTCTGGGAACCCCTGGCGAGGGAGCTCGGCCTGCGCTTCGAGCGGCCGGGCTCCCTCATAGTATTCGGGAACGCCGCCGTGGCCGCGGCCTATCCCCTCCTCGCGGGGCGCTCGGCGAGGAACGGCGTCGACGGCTGGGAGTACTGGAGCCCGCGGAGAGTAAGGGCCGAGGAGCCCAACATCGCCGACGCGGAGCGGGGGGGCTTCTTCCTCCCGAGCGCCGGCATCGTCTCGCCGTACAAAGCCACGGTGGCCCTCGCCGAGAGCGCCGCGATGAACGGCGCGCGCATAGTCCTCGACGCCTGCGCTACGGGCTTCGAGCGCGAAAGAGGGCGCATAACGCGGATACTCTCGACGAGGGGCGACTTCCGCGCGTCCGTGGTCGTAAACGCCGCGGGCAACTGGGCCGACACCGTCGCATCGTGGGCCGACGATCGTTTCTTCAGCCTCCATCAGAGGCGCGGCGTCGACATGATCCTCGACTCCTCCGCGGGAAGGCTGCAAAACCACATCCTCGGCATGCCCTCCGTCTTCCAGACGAGCACCAGGAGCAAGGGCGGCGGCCTCGTGAAGACCGTCGAGGGCAATATCCTCGTGGGGCCGACGGCCTCGGAAGAGCCGGGCCGCGAGAGCTACGGCACCCGCCCCGCCGAGCTGCGCGAGCTCGAGAAGCACATCCGACTCAACAAGCGTCTCTCGGCCTCGATGGCCATCACCTACTTCGCGGGCGTCCGGCCCTGCACCTACGAGGAGGATTTCATCCTCGAGCGCTCGGCCAGGGTCCCCAACCTCGTGCACGCGGCGGGCATCCAGTCCCCAGGACTCGCCTCGGCGCCGGCCATCGCGGCGGAGATAGCCCGCCTTGCCCTCGAGGCTCTCGGCGAGACGAAGGCGGTAAAGCCCAACGCGGGCTTCGCCGCGAAACGCGAACCCTCCCCCGAGCTCAGCCGCCTCCCCCCCGAGGAGAGGGCGCGCGTCATCGCCGCCAATCCGTCGTACGGCCGAATCGTGTGCCGCTGCGAGGAGGTGTCGAACGGCGAGATACGGGACGCCCTCCGCTCCCTGGTCCCTGCCGCGAGCCTCGACGCGGTCAAGCGCCGCGCCCGTTCGGGCATGGGCCGATGCCACGGAGGCTTTTGCACGCCCCGCGTCATGGAGATAATCGCCGACGAGCTCGGCATAGGCCTGTCCGAAGTCACGAAGAAGGGGAGGGGATCGCGCGTCGCGCTCGCCGAGACGAAGACTCCGGGCGGCCGCGCGGAGGCGGCGGATGCCGGAGGCGAGAGGTGCTGAAGCGCAAGGACTACGACGTCATCGTCCTGGGCGGCGGTCCGGCCGGCCTCGCCGCCGCGATCGCGGCTTCCGAGAGCGGGGCGTCGGTAGGCCTCGTCGAGCGCGAGGACAGGCTCGGCGGCATTCTCAAGCAGTGCGTCCACGACGGTTTCGGCCTCGTCCGCTTCGGGGAACGGCTCTCCGGCCCCGAATACGCCCTTCGCTACATCGATCTCGCGAAGCGGAGATCGATGGAAATCCACCTCGAGACCTTCGTGCACGCCGCGAGGGAGGAGCGGGTCCCTCCCGAGGGCCGACGCATCGTCCTCGAGTGCGTAAGCGGGGCGGAAGGTGTCTACGAGGCCGCCGCTCAGGCCCTAGTCCTCGCCACGGGCTGCCGCGAGCGCACGGACAGGCAAGTCTTCATCAACGGCGACAGGCCGGCGGGCATCTTCATGGCGGGTCTCGCCCAGCGCCTCGTGAACATCGAGGGACTCCTCCCCGGAAGGCGCGCCGTCATCCTCGGCTCGGGCGATATCGGCCTCATCATGGCCAGGCGACTCACGCTCGAGGGCATGGACGTCGAGGGCATCTACGAGATAAAGCCCGAACCCTCGGGGCTCTCGCGCAACATCCGCCAGTGCGTCGAGGATTTCGGCATCCCCCTCCATCTCTCGACGACGATCACCGAGGTCCACGGCTCGCGCCGCGTCGAGTCCGTCACGGCGGCCGAGGTAGACGCCCGCTGCAGCGTCCGCGTCGGATCGGAGCGCCTCGTGGACTGCGATACGCTCGTCCTCTCGGTCGGCCTGATCCCCGAGAACGAGATCGCCCGGTCGCTCGGCCTCTCCCTCGACCCCGCGACCCGCGGCCCGCGGGTCGACCAGGTCGGCAGGAGCGAGATCGAAGGCGTCTACGTCTGCGGCAACGCCCTCCACGTGAACGACCTCGTGGACTATGTCTCCGAGTCGGGAGAGGCCGCGGGCGCCGCGGCCGCGGCCTTCGCCCGCGGCGGGCGAGAACGGGACGGCGCGGGAGCCGGGCTGGGCGGGCTTCCCCTCGAGGCGGGTCCCGGCTTCCTCTACGCGGTGCCCCAGACGATTGACCTCTCGCGCCGCGGGAAGGCCGTCGTCTACTTCCGATCCGATTCCACGATCAAGGACGGAGCCCGCGTGACGATCAAGGCCGGAGGCGCCACCCTTATAGATCGGCATTATGCCGCGCTGAGGCCGCCCGAGATGGAAAGACTCGAGCTCGACGTCGCATCCATACCCGCGGACGCGGACTCCGTACTCCTCGTGCTCGAGCGCAAGGAGCCGAGCCGTGCCTGAAACGCTGAGAATACTTTGCATCGTATGCCCCCGCGGCTGCGCCCTGGAGGTCGACGTCGGGGGCGCGCCCGGCAATCAGGTCCTCGCGGTTCGGGGGAACGCCTGCAGGCGCGGCGAGGAGTACGGCCGCCGCGAGGCGATCGACCCGCGAAGGAGCCTCACGAGCACGGTGAGGGCCGCCGGTCTCTCCCGGCGGCGCCTGTCCGTGAGGAGCTCTTCCGACCTGCCCCTCGGACGCCTAGTGGACGCCGCGCGGGCCCTCGATCCCGTCGTGGTGACCGGACCCGTCAAGCTAGGAGAAGTCGTCGTCCGCGACATCCTCGGTCTCCGGGTCGACATCGTCGCGACCGACGATATCGGCGCATGAGCCGAAAGGAAGCCTGCATGGATCCCCTCATCCTGACCATCGATTGCGGTACGCAGAGCACCAGGGCCTTGATCTTCGATCGGGAAGGACGGCTCCTCGACAAGACGAGGATCGAGTACGCGCCCTACGACGCGGGAGAGCCGGGACGGGCCGAGCAGGATGCGGGCGTCTACTGGAAGGCCGCGTCCGAAGCCTGCCGGGACCTGGCGGGCCGGAGGCCGGAGCTCGCCGCCGCGGTGGCCGGCATCGGGGTCACCGCGCAGCGCGACACCATGATATGCCTCGACGGGGAGGGGCTGCCCCTCCGCAAGGCCATACTTTGGCTCGATCTCCGCAAGGCGCCGCCGGCCTATCGGCCCCGATTCCCGATGCGCGCCGCCCTGGCCGCCGTGGGGATGGGCGAGGCGATCCTGAAGACGCAGGAAGGGTGCAAAGGCAGCTGGATAATGGCGCACGAGCCCGATATCTGGGATAGGACGGCCAAATTCGTCCAGGTATCGGGATACCTCTACCACGGTCTCACGGGCCGCTTCGCGGATTCGACGGCCTCCCAGATCGGCCACATGCCCTTCGACTACCGCAGGCAGGAGTGGTGCGGGCCGGGCGCGCTCAACGCGAAGCTCTTCCCCGTGCCGGCGGATAAGCTCTGCGAGCTCGTCGAGCCGGGGAAGGAGCTTGGACGCCTTTCGGGGGAGGCCGCCGCCGAAACGGGGTTCAGGGCGGGGACGCCCGTATTCGCCTCGGGGAGCGACAAAGGCTGCGAGACGATCGGCATGGGAGTCGTCGACGACAGCCGCGCCTCGCTTTCCTTCGGGACGACGGCCACGATCCAGACCACGTCGGCGCGATACTACGAGCCGCTCTCCTTCATGCCCGCCTATCCCGCCCCTATACCGGGCGCCTACAACCCCGAAGTCGAGATATTCCGCGGCTATTGGATGATAACTTGGTTCAAGAACCAGTTCGCCTACGCGGAGGTCCTCGAGGCGCGGAGCCGCGGCATCTCGGCCGAGGTCATGCTCGATGAGCTGCTCAAGAGGACGCCCGCGGGGGGCAACGGCCTCGTGATGCAGCCGTATTGGACGCCCATGCTCAAGACACCCTCTGCCAAGGGCTCAATCATCGGCTTCGGCGACGTCCACGATCGCGCCTACCTGTACCGCGCCATCATCGAGGGCCTGGCATACGGCCTCAAGGATGGTCTCCGGGCGATAGAGAAGGCGGGCAAGGTCAGGATCGAGGAGCTCGCCGTGTCCAGCGGCGCGAGCCAGAGCGACGAGATATGCAGGACGACCGCCGACGTCTTCGATCTCCCACTCGTACGGGGCGAGACCTACGAGACGAGCGGCCTCGGGGCGGCGATGACCGTCGCGGCGGGCCTCGGCATGTATCCAGGCGTGGCCGAGGCCGTGGCCGCCATGTCGAGACGGTCGAAGGTCTTCGAGCCCGACCGATGCCGGGCGGAGCTTTACGAGGAGCTCTACCGGCGCGTCTACCGGAAGATGTACGCCGCCCTCGAGCCCTTCTACGAAGCGATACGCGATATCACCGATTATCCCGAGCGGAACAAGAGCCGCGGCTGAAGGAGGACAGAATGGCCGAAAAGGAATTCGTACCCGCGTGGTTCGAGGGGGAGCTCCCGGAGGGGAGCTTCCGCTCCATCCTCAAATGGGGCGACCCCAAGGCGTACAAGCATCCGAACAGGCGCCTGTACCGCGAGATGAAGCGCGTCTTCGGCCTCGACGATTCCCATTTCCGGGAGAGGCGGGAGATGGGCATGGAGAAGGTGCCCGAGGATGTTCCGTGCAGGCTCGACAAACGCCACGTCGACGCCCTCTCTGCCCTCGTCGGTCCCGGCAACGCCTTCACCGACGCCTTCCATCGTCTGCAGGTGGGTTACGGGAAGACGATGATCGACCTCATGAGGCTGAGGAAGGGAATCATCGAGAACATTCCGGATATCGTGCTTCATCCGCGCGACCGGGCGGATATCCGCGCCATCGTCGACTACTGCGGCGCGAACGGGATCCCGGTATACGTCTACGGCGGCGGCTCCTCCGTGACGCGGGGAGTCGAGGCCGTGGAGGGAGGCGCGACTATCGACATGAGGGTCCACCTCAACAGGGCGCTCTCCTTCGACGAGAAGAACCACACCGTCACCGTGGAGGCGGGCATGAGCGGCCCCGAGCTGGAGCGTCTGCTGCGCAACGCGCCCGAGACCCTCGGGGCCTCCCGGGCCTACACCTGCGGACACCTCCCCCAGAGCTTCGAGTACAGCGTGGTGGGCGGTTGGATCGTCACCCGAGGCGCGGGGCAGAATTCGACCTATTACGGCAAGATCGAGGACATGGTCATCGCCCAGGACTATATCTGCCCGGAATGCGATATTATCACGCGCGACTACCCGGCGGCCGCCGACGGCCCCGACCTGGACCAGGTCATGATGGGCTCCGAGGGGACCTTCGGCATCCTCTACTCCGCCACTCTCAGGGTGCGGCACTACGAGCCGCGGAGCACGCGGCGCTTCTCGTACGTCTTCAAGAACTGGGTGGACGCCAGGGAAGCCGCCCGCGAGATCATGCAGGGCGAGTTCGGCTACCCTTCGGTCTTTCGTCTCTCCGATCCCGAGGAATCGGACATCGCGTTCAAGTCCTACGGCGTCGAGGGCACCGTCATCGACGGCCTGATGACGGCCCGTGGCTACAAGAAGGGCGAACGCTGTCTCATGCTCGGCAGCGCCGACGGGGAGGCCGGCTTCTCCCGCCACGTCGCCGCCATGGTGAGGCGCATCTCGAAGAGCCACGGGGCGATGTCCGCCACAGGTCTGGTGGAGCGCTCCTGGGAGCGCGGCCGCTTCCTCGACCCCTACATGCGCGAGGACTTCCAGGACTACGGCATCATGATCGACACCCTGGAGTGCTCCGTGAACTGGACCAATCTCCAGGACGTGTACGCCGGGGTCCGGGACTTCTGCCATTCGCGCCCCGCCACGATCTGCATGACCCACATGTCCCACTTCTACCCGCAGGGCTGCAACCTCTATTTCATCTTCATGGCGAGGATGAGCGAGCCCGAGGAATACCTCGCCTATCAGGGCGGCATTCTCGACCATATCCAAAAGACCGGCGCGACGATGAGCCACCATCACGGCATCGGGAAAATGACCGCGCCTTGGCTCGAGGGCGACATCGGCGGCGAGGCCATGGCCGTCCTGCGCGTCCTGAAGAGCCACTTCGATCCGAAGAACATCATGAACCCGGGCGGGACCCTCGCGCTCGACCTCCCGGACGGGAAAAGGCGGCTCATGCGCGCTACAGCGCCCCTCGGGAGGTAACCGTGCCAAAGACAGCGAAACCGAAAGGCGGGCGCAAATTCCTGATTCCGCTAGGCTTCCTAGCCCTCGCCGCCCTCGGCGTAATCTTCCTCACCGTTCCCTTCGGGAAAATCGACGTGGGCCCGGCGAGGCTCCTCCTCAAGGGGAACGGCGATTATTCCTACTCCGTTCCCCTCGACCCCAAGAGTCCCTGGCCCAAGTTCAGGGCCAACGAGCTCCAAACCGGGCGGAGCCCCGTCCTGCCCGCCGTTCGTCCGGGACTGAAGCCCTGGGTCTTCCGCACGGGCAAGGGCATCTTCTCCTCTCCCGTGGTCGGCGGCGACGGAAGCGTCTACATAGGCTCGGCCGACCAGAGCTTCTACGCTCTGAGGCCCGACGGCAGCGCCGCCTGGAGCATCCTCACGGGCGGAGTCATCGACTCCGCCGCTCTCCTCGACGACAGGGGCAGGGTCTTCGTCGGCTCGGGCGACGGCAAGGTCTACTGCATGGACAGGGCGAGCGGATCCGTCCTCTGGACGGCCAGGGCCCATAGCGCCGAGGAAGCCGCGAAGCAGTTCGGCGTGGTCATCCACAACGTGGGCTGGTTCGAGGGCAACATCGCGATGCTCGGAGACGGGACCGTCCTCGCTCCCAACGACAACCAGCTCCTTTACGCCTTCGACCGCGACGACGGCGCCCTGAAGCGCGTCTATCGGGGCAACGAGATGATCTGGTCCCTCCCTGCCGTCGACACCAGGCGGGGCCGCATCTACTTCGCGACCCAGAACCTGGCGCTCAAGGTGGTCTTCGCATACGAGGTCGGGGGACGGAAGCCCCTGTGGACGACGGGCCGCCTCGGCAGCGAAGCGGCCTCAATCCTCCTCACCTCCGACAGGGAGGGGGCGGCCCTCATCACGGCGGGCTTCGACGGCTACGTCAGGGCCCTCCAGTCCTCGACGGGCAAGCAACTCTGGAAATTTCCCGCCCGCGACCACATCTACGCAAGCCCGGCCCAGCTCTCCGACGGCACCCTCGTAGAGCCTTCGGCGGACGGCACGGTCTACGGACTCGATCCGACGACGGGCCGCAGGCGCTGGTCCTTCGATGCCGGAAAGGCCATCCGCTCCTCCCCCGCCGTGGACGGCAGGGACGAAGTTTATGTCGGCGGCGGCGACGGCAGGCTCTACTGCCTCAATCCGGACGGCAGCCTCCGCTGGAGCTATCGCTGCATCGAGGGCGATCGCGACGACCTCAACTCCTCCCCGGCCCTGGGCCCGACGGGGGTGGTCGTGGGGGGCGAGGACGGAGGAGTCTTCTTCGTGCCCTACGATTATCCCCTGACCGAGGAGGGCAGGAAGGATCCCCGCTCTTCCGTAGCGGCGGGCCTCAAGACCAGGGACGACGGCGCCAGCCTCGTCTATACGACGAGCTTCGGCTATCTCGAGCCCTCCGTCCCCGCCTCGATCGACGCCAACGCCCGCCTCGCTTTCACCCTCATCGCGAAGTCCGGGGGATCGGTCATCGCGGCTATGCTGGACCCTGCGAGCCTGAGAGTGTCGACGCAGAGCCCGAGCGGCGGCCCCTCCGCCGCGGCAGTCAACGTGGACGCGGCCGGCCACTTCCTCACGATATCGCCGAAAGGCTATTGGACGGACTCGAAGGGCGGCCGCGTAACCTTCCGCGTCTCCGGATCCTATAGAACCGGCATGTGGCGATTCGGCCTCAAGGCCTTCGGCGGCCGCGAGACCGGGAGCTTCGACGAGAGTTTCGGCGTGGACGTCCCGGCGAGAGGCAGGACCCCGATGCCCTACGCCGTACCGGCCAAGCCCGGCGACCCGGCTACGGCCTTCGACCTCTCCCGCGGCGCGGCGCCCAATCCCTCGATACTCCCTTCGTGGAACCAGATCGGCTTCGATTCGCTCCATTATATCGCCGGCATCGTCGAGGGCGGGGACGGCAAGGCCCTCGCCTGGGTGATTGCCGGCAAATACGATCCCGCGACCGGCACGACGGTCGTCGACCCGAGTCTCGCCGCCCGCTATCCCTTGAACCTGGACTACGACGGCGGCCTGGTCACCTTGTCGAACTACAGAGGCTTCAAGATCAATTTCGTCGGATCCTGGGACATGCCTTTCGGATTCTACCGCCTCGCGGCCAGGGCCGATCCCGTCACGGGCGCCATCCTCGGCCCCGCCGGCCTCGACGCCGTCGCCCTCTGCGACCAGGTCCGTTTCTACGGTCTCGGCCTCAAGATACTCGGCCTCTCCGATTGGAAGACGGGCAAGATGACGGTCGCGGGCGCCTTCCGGCTCGAGACTCTCGGCAAGGGCCCGAGGAGGCCGCCTTCCGGCGCGGGATCGGCCGCGTTCTCTGTCTTAAGGACATCCCGGCCGGGCAGGGCCGGAGGCGAAGCCGCGGTATCGGTAAGCGGCGGCGAGCTCAAGGAGAGTGAGCACAACTTTAGCCTCCTCCTCGTCGACGCTTCGGACGGCGAGGCCCTCCCCTTGTACTACACGGGGAATACGCTGGTACATGCGGATCCCCAGGGCAGGGTCGACAGGGTGTCCGTCTCCTGGTCCGAGGACTACGCGGGCAGGCTCCTGCTGGCCTACTACCTCGTGGACGCCTATCCCGTCGCCGAGGGAGAGCTCAGGCCGTAAGGACCCTATAGCGCCACGCCTATACCGATTTCCTCGTATATCGAGTTGGGCTGGGTGACATTGGAGAAAATGCCGATATCGTTCCCGACGGTGTTCTGCAAGGACCAGCCGACTTCCAGGTTTCCCGTCAAGACCTTGAACAGGATCAATCGATACCCGACCCCGATCCGCTCCGCGTCGAGGTTGGTATAGGCGGCCCCCGCGTAATGGTAATCGTATATTCCTGCGACGGCTCCATAGAATCCGGCTCCCACGGCACTGAAAGGATAAACGCGAACCTGTACGCCGACTCCGACATCCGTCGTGGATAGATCTCCTATAAGGAGGGCCGGCGACAGCGTCACGGAAGACAGGGGAATGGCGTATTCGCCCTCGAGCCATAAACCGTTGCTATAGGCGACACTTACGCGTAAAGGCTGAATCTCCTGAGCGCTGCACTCAAGAAAAACGGAAAGAAGGACGAATACCGCGAAAAAGGCTCTTCTCATGCTTCGGTTTCCGATCTGTCCTCGTATGCGCTAAGCAGGGCCAGCTTCAGTATACCTCATGAAGCTCACGGCATACAATCGAGAAACCGAACGACGTCCGTTTTATCGAGGGTTCAGTCCTTCATCCATCCTTGCAGGAAATCGGCGACCTCGGCGGCGTCGATTTCGGCTCCCATCTGGAAGCAATAATAGAAGTATTCGACTTTCTCCCTGAATTCGCGATGGGATACCTTATGCTCCTCATATTCGGCATAAAGATACGGCTGAAGATAATCTTCCTCCTGGCCGAAATGCTCCTGAGCGTAATCGAGAAGATCATTGATTATTTGACCGACTATAACCTGTCCCTTGCCGATTCGGATGGCCTCCTGGAGGAATGCCAATCTCTCCATGAGGTCTATATTCTGTATGTATATTCTATCTATCCGGAACGTCGACCTGTCTTCGACCGCAACTTCGGCCATATACCCTCCTCTCGCATGGCGATTCCGCCTGCATAGTAATAGTGAGAGCGAGAGAGGGTTTCGTTATGGGATCGTTAAGAATTGCCCTTTTTGCCGCTATCGCAAAGCGGGCAATACTCGCGTCGGATCCGGCTCGGCGCATCGGAGACAGGGATACTTTCTATCAGCGTTCTATCCGAGTGAACTTGGAGCCGTTGAAGGAGGCGTCGACGAGAAGGCCTTTCACGCCCACGACGAAACCGACGATCGGCTCGTTGAATTTCCTCGTGTCGATCGAGGCTCCGCTCCCGACTTTGATCACGGCGACGTTGCCGTCCACGCCCGCTTCCCATCCCTTGCTCGACCGGAACTTCTTGAGCACGCCGTCGGCGAGAAACACGATGATGATGTCCTTCATCTCCCCGCCGACGGTGAGGCCCAGCGAGGCCGAAGCCACGCTGTAATAGGCGACGGTCCGCCCGTCTATCCTAAGGGAGCCTTCGCCGTACTCGGCGCCTACGATAAAGCCTCCCTTGACCACCTTCGGCAGCACGAGGACGCCGCGAGCCTCGGCGAGGAGACGATCGGCTCCCTTCACTTCCTTCTCGAAGCGAACCAGGGCTTCGTCGGCGCTCGCGTCGATTTCGTGCCCGGAATTAGCGAAAAGCGCGGCGGGGGCGAGGAAGGAAACGGCAAGGATCAAGGACAGCGCCACGCGCGGGTCGTTAGCTCTCACTAAAGGTCTCCTTTTTGCTTAAGGCGCCGAGTCCGAAGCATCGGGTATCGGTGTCCGTCTTCCCGGAACACATCTTATCTTGTAACGGCGCCGCGTCAAGCAGGTCGCCGATCAAGGCTTCGAGACGGCGCCGTAGATCCGCACGCAGACGGGAGTCGGCACCTCGAGCTCCGAGCCCGTCGCCTGCAGCCCACCCCTGTCCCGGTCGATCCTGAACACGACGATATTGTCGGAATCCTGGTTGGCGGCGAGAAGGATTCGGCCCGAAGGGTCGATGTCGAAGCTGCGGGGAGTCCTTCCTCCCGATGGGAAGTGCCCCGCCGCTTCGAGCCTGCCCGTTCCGGTCAGGATCTTGAACACTGCGATGCTGTCATGGCCGCGGTTCGAGCAGTAGAGGAAATCGCCGTAGGGCGACAGGTGAAGGTCCGCGCAGCTGCTGGCTCCGGTGAAACCCGAGGGCAGGCTGCCGATCGTCTGGATCTCCCTGAACGAAGGTCGGGCTCCGTCCCGGGCGAGGACGCTGATCGTCGAGTCAAGCTCGTTGACGATGTACGCGAAGGGAGCGCTCGGATGGAGGGCCAAATGCCTCGGGCCCGCTCCCGGCTTGGCCTTGTAGCAGAGCTCGTCCTTGCGATCGAGCTTCCCGCCGATCCCGTCCCATGCGTAGACGACGAGCTCGTCCGTTCCGAGATCGGAGACGAGGACATGGGCTTCGCCGCGGTCGAAGACGGCGGAATGCGCGTGCGGCCCGGCCTGTCGCGCCGGATTGACGCTCGAGCCCCGGTGCTGCCGGAAATCGCTAGCGTCGCCCAGGGAGCCGTCGGCCAGGATGGGGAAGACGCAGACGCTACCGCTCATGTAGTTCGTCACGACCGCGTATTTCCCCGAGGGGGCCACGGCAACGTGGCAGGGATCCGTGCCGAAGGTCGCCTTCCGGTTCAGGAATCTGGGCGGCCCGCCTCCGGCGTCGAGCGCGAAGGCGCTGAGCGTGCCGGTCTTCTCGCCCTCGTAGTCCTTGAGCTCGTTGACCGCGTACAGGAAGCGGCGGGAAGGGGAGAGGTCCAGGAAGGAAGGATTGGTCACGCCAGTCTTTTTCCAGACGAGCTTGGCTCCGCCGCCGTCGCCGTCCAGTTCGAACAGGTAGATGCCCTCGCCTTTGCCCATCAAGACCTGTCCCGTTCCGAAGAGGATGGGATCGGTGTAGGTACCCACGTATGCGAGCAGTTTTTCCGCCATGGTCTCTCCTTTAATATTATGCGCCGAGCCATCCCCCGTCGACGGGGAGGACGTGGCCGTTCACGAAATCCGAGGCCGCGGAGGCGAGGAATATGACGGGCCCGAAAAGGTCCTCCAGTTCCCCCAGGCGCCTCATCGGAATCCGGCCCAGGACCCAGTCCCGCCTGACGGGATCGTTCAGCTGGGGGGCGGAGATCGCCGTCATCGTGAACACGGGCGCGATGGCGTTGCAGTTGATGCCCTTCGGCCCCCACTCGATGGCGAGCGATCGCGTGAGCTGGTTGACGGCGCCCTTGCTGGGCGCGTAGGCCAGGTCCTGCGCCCTTCCCTGGAAACCGCGCACCGAAGATATGTTGATGATCTTGCCCTTCTCGAGAGCGAGCATCCTCTTCCCCGCGTGCTTGCAGCAGAGGAAGACCGACTTGAGGTTGACGTCCATCACCTTGTCCCACTCGGCTTCCTCGAAGTCGACGGCCTCCCGAAGATGGACGGCACCCTGGCTGTTCACGAGGATGTCCGGCCCCCCGAGTCCCGCGTCCATCCAGGAGAAGAGCTCCATCACCTGCGATTCGACCGTCGCGTCGACCGCGAACGAGGCCCCCCGCCGTCCCAAGTCTCCGATCGCGGCGGCGGTCTCCGCCAGACCCTCGGGCCCTCGCCCGGCCACGCAGACGTCGGCGCCGGCGGAGGCGAGGGCGAGCGCCATGGCCTGCCCCAGTCCCCTGTTGCCCCCGATTACGAGAGCCCGCTTCCCCGCGAGGGAAAAACGCCCTGCCGCGCCGCGTGCCTTGCCGAGCAGATCATGAAGCTCGTCCATCGATGAAACCTCCTTGCCGATCGTATACTGGATCCATCATTGCGGCAGGATACCCGAGAGTGTATGATGGATACATAAACCACTGTCGGGGGAATCGGGAATATGGCAGAATCGATCCGGGGGGAGTATCGCAGCATCCAGGACATCGTATTCACCACCTTGCGCGACGAAATCCTCAGGCAAAAGCTGAATCCCGGCGACATACTCAACACCGTCGAGCTCTCGGAGCGGCTCGGCGTAAGCCGCACCCCGATCCGCGAAGCCCTCAACAGGCTGATATCCATCGGCCTCGTCGAGGAGGCGCCTCACCGCAGCGCCTGCGTGAAAAAGCTCTCCGTCGACCAGATCATCGAGATCTACTACATCAGGGCGGCCCTCTCCGGCATCGCCGCGCGCCTCGCGGCGCGGAACCTGACCGAAGCCGAGATAAACCAGCTCTTCAAGCTCTGCGACCGGATGGACGCGGACATCGAGCACGGCCAATCCAAGGCCATGCTGGAAGACAACTTGAAGTTCCACAGCATCATCTACAAGGCGACCAAGTCCCGCCGCCTCGAGGAACTGGCCCTGCAGTATCATTCGCAGAGCGAGCAGTACCAGGCCCTGGGCCTGGAATTGCCGGGACGATACGCCGAAATCTGCGCCGAGCATCGAGACCTCGCGAACGCCCTCGCCGCCGGCGACAAGGAAGGCGCGGAATTCAGCGCCCGCCAGCACCTCTTCAACACCGCGAAGAGAATCGCCGCGAATTTCCAGATCGACCTCGATATTTAGCACTACTTCCGCTTCCTGTATTTCTGCGAGTCGATCGTGATCGCGAGCACTATGATGAGGCCCTTCACGCTGTACTGGACATAAGGGTTCACCCCTATGTAGACGAGGCCATAATTGATGATCTGGAACAGGATCACGCCCGTCACGACGCCCGCGATCGACCCCACGCCGCCCCGCAGCGAGACGCCGCCCACCACGCAGGCGGCGATGGCGTCCAGCTCGTAGCCCTCTCCGAGCATGTTGGTCGCGCTGCCCGTGCGGGCGCCCTCGAGGGCGCCGCCGAAACCGTAG
>Ga0181535_10000129_pt1 | contig 114171 bp, 93 predicted proteins | sample PEATcosm2014_Bin_44_FD_119774 | JGI IMG/M metagenome (GOLD analysis project Ga0181535, IMG submission 119774) | Peatland microbial communities from MTU Mesocosm Facility, Houghton, MI, USA - PEATcosm2014_Bin17_30_metaG | ecosystem: Environmental > Terrestrial > Soil > Wetlands > Peat | place... | reverse complement strand
CAACAAAACGCGATGTCGTCATGAAGTTCTACAGACTCCCACCCATCGGACAAAAACAAAGACGTCCGATGGATGGGGCACAGTTTCATTCCCCGCGGGTCGGTGAAGCCGGTGGGAGACTGAGTCTAAAGTTCGCGTACAAAATCAGGGGAATTCAAAAGCAGATTCTTCGCTCACCACCCCCAAACTGAGAAACGTTTGGGGCCCCTTTCACTCAGAATGACAGTCGCAATTATGTTATGAACTTCGGGCTCAGGCCGCTAGGGCCTACGCAGCTTATGGGCTGCAAGCTGAGATAGAAGTGGCGATTCGTCTGGCTGCTTACTTGGCCAGCAGATTCTTGACCAGGGTGACGGCACCGCTTGCGTTCTCACTGTAGCCGTCGGCGCCAATCTCTTTGGCGTACTGGCTCGTAACGGGTGCGCCGCCGATGAGTACCTTGACCTGCGTACGCACGCCGGCGGTGCTGAGCGCGTCGATGGTGGTCTTCATGGCCGGCATGGTGACGGTGAGCAGAGCCGACATGCAAACGATATGAGGATTGCGCTCCTTGACCGCGGCCACAAAACCTTCTGGCGAAACATCCGTGCCGAGATCGACGACTTCGAAGCCGTTGCCTTCAAGCATGGAGGCGACGATGTTCTTGCCGATGTCGTGCAGATCGCCCTTCACAGTTCCGATGATGACGCGCACGGCCATCTTTTGCCCGGAGGCGACGAGCAGGGGCTTGATCAACTCCATTGCGCTCTTCATGGCGCGGCCGGCGAGCAGAAGCTCGGGAACGAAGTACTCCTCGGCTTCGAAGAGTTTCCCGACCTCATCCATTGCCGGGACCATGGACTCGGCAATCAGTTGCATGGGGTCGGCGCCCGCGGCTAACTCGACCTCTGTTGCGGCATGCGCCTTTTTTGCATTGCCATTGAGAATTGCGTCGTAAAGCTCTTTCGATTGCGCCATGTTTTACCTCTTAGAAGAAGAATATACCGGCGTTAGAAGCAGGCCCGCTCCATGCGCCTGTTCACCACGAGTGTCGCACATGGCGGCCGACAGCGAAAACTGCCACGCTCGAAATTGTCTCGGAACCTGTTTAGAAACCCTGACAAGAAACAAAAATGCAAGTTCAACAAAACGCGATGTCGTCATGAAGTTCTACAGACTCCCACCCATCGGGCAAAAACAAAGACGTCCGATGGATGGGGCACAGTTTTATTCCCCGCGGGTCGGTGAAGCCGGTGGGAGACTGATAAGAAACAAAAATGCAAATTCAACAAAACGCGATGTCGTCATGAAGTTCTACAGACTCCCACCCATCGGACAAAAACAAAGACGTCCGATGGATGGGGCACAGTTTCATTCCCGCGGGTCGGTGAAGCCGGTGGGAGACTGATAACACCTCGGTGATGAGGCAAAAAGCATCCCTTAGGGGCTAAACAGGCTGCGGAAAAAGGCATGATTTTGGATCAAAGGCCCGAAAAGCATACCTCAGGGGCTAAAGCCCCATTCATTCCATTGCACTTAAACCGGGGATAAATCCCCGGCCTACGCCCGGAGGAGTTTTCCGCAGCCTGTAAAGCCCAGCTCATATTGCTGGGTTTATGTACGGGCTGAAGCCCGTACCCTTCAACTGAAGCCCGTACCCTTCACCGAAATCAAAGTATTTGGACAGATTCTCGGAGAGGATGCTGTTGCGGAAGAAGGGGAGGGCGAATTCACGTGCGGGGCGGCAGGCTCGAAAGAAGAGCAGACAGGGAAAGTGGCAGGAAAATCCGGCCGTTCACCCATTCCCTCTCTCGCCGCGGTCGCTCTACTACTGGTCTTGCCTGACTTGCTTTCTTGACTCGTCCACGGCGCGGGCCTTGGCATCGAGGCCGTTGGTCGGGTCCATGTGGAAGAACTTCCGCGAGATGTCGGGCCAGAATTCCTGGAAGACGGAGCCGAAAGTTCCCTCGACAGTCACGATCATTCCGTTGCCGATGGTCTGCCCGATGCCGGAGTTGCTGGCGGGGTAATAGTAATTGGAGAGCGCGCCGGAGATGATGTTGCCGGAGACGTTGGAGTAGTTGGGCTCCCACTTGCCGGTGTTGTCGTGCTTGCAGATGAAGGTGGTGGCCGCGGAATAAAGCAGCCTGTGGCGCGTCGTTCCGTGACCCAGACGGAAGTAGCGCGGGTCCTGGTGGAGGAGGGCCGGCAGAATGCCGTTGCCGATCATGTTGCCGTTGAAGGCGTCAAGATACGCAGCTCCGGCACGTTTCCCATAGCCCTCGACGCCCCAGCCAAAGCCGGTATTCTCATTCATGGCCTCGTGGTAGCCGGCCACCAGAAACGCGGCGGCGAAAGCGAAGGGGTCGGTGGTGGAACGGAAGGCCAGCTTGATCTTCTGGCCCGCGGTAAGGGAGGCGGCGTCATTCACGTAAGAGGTGTTGAAGGCGGGCACAATGCCCAGTACCCGCTGATGTTCCTGTTGTTTGATCTGCTCATCGGCTTTCTGGTGCTGGGTTTGCTGGGCTGCGGGCGGCGGAAGGGAAGATTGCGAGGAACTGGAACTGTCCTGGGTTTGGGCCTGGGCATCGGCCAGGGCAACTTCAACCTGCGGCGTGGGGGCATCCGGCAGCGGGCTGGCGGCGGCAACAATCAGGTTAGGGCCAGATTGCTGCGAAATGAGACGACAGGGCTGCCCCAGAAGGGTGAAGCCGCCAATAAGGGCAACCATACTAAGTCTAGAAATCGAGAGCATCTATTCACCAGTTCAGGATTCGGAGGCCACTCGTGGAGTCCGCCTTAAAGGACAAACCCGGCTGTAGGCTTCCGTTGAGATGATTCACCACTGCAAGAGCTTTTGGTCTGGGACGCTCAGCGGCTACATTTCATTGCGATATATGGTTCTTGTAGTTAGACGAAGTTTCGGGCTGTGAAGATGAATTGATTTTGCCTAGCGAGCGTCCGATTCAGTTCAAATCCACGGCAAGCATTCCCCTTGAGAGCTAAAGATTCGCTGATACCACAGGGGTTACGTACAGGCTAAACAGGCTGCGGAAAAAGGCCTCATTTTGGATGAAAGGCCCGAAAAGCATACCTCAGGGGCTAAACAGGCTGCGGAAAAAGGCATTGATTTGAAAGAAGAGCCCGAAAAGCATCCCTCAGGGGCTAAAGCCCTCGTTGATTTTGCGGCAGTTATTGCACGACTGAAGTCGTGCCCTTTCAAAACAGCGGCTCAACCAGAGTTTTTCCGCAGCCTGTAAAGCCCGTGCCCTTCACCGAATCGAGTTTCTCAGAAAGCTGTAAAGTCTCGCTCTTTCAGAATTGGATTGCTGTAGCCGCTACCAAGATACGAGTCGGCCAACTCACGCCGCGAAGTCAATAAAACCTTTCTCGGGATTGGTGGAGATCAGTTTCACAGTCAGCTTGTCGCCAACGTCCAGTCCTTTGCCGCCTTCCACCAGCTTTCCTTCCACGTGGGGGTTGAGGATGCGGACGAAGGTGCCGTAGTTATTGACGCCGGTGACGATGGCGGGGAAACTCTGGCCGATGCGCGGGTGGAGGACGACGGCGGCGATGCGCTTCTGCATCTCGCGCTCGACCTTGCGGGCGCCGTCTTCCATGAGGGTGCAACGGGCGGCCATGGCGCTGAGGTCGCCGGTGGAGTAGGGCTGCGACTGGCTAGCAAGGTGTGCCTTGAGGAGACGCTGCGTGATGACGTCGGGGAAGCGGCGGTTGGGCGCAGTGGAGTGAGTGTAGTCCTGGACGGCGAGGCCGAAATGGCCAGGCGAGACTTCGCCTGGTTTTACGAGGACATATTCGCCGGGACCCATGAGCTTGACGACTGTCAGCGAGAGGTCGGGGAAGTGGTCGGGGTCCTTCTTTTTCTGCGCCAAAAGGAAGTCGTTTAGAGCTTTGGAGTCGGCTTCGGCGGGCAGAGTTGTGCCGAGGGCCTGGGCCATCTCGACGATGCGGTCCCAGCGCTTGGGGGTGCGGACGATGCGGCGGATGGAGGCCACGCCGGCCTGCTCGAAGGTGCGCGCGATGACGCCGTTGGCCGCCACCATGAACTCTTCAATGAGCGAGGTGGCGCGATTCTTTTCCAGACGCGTGATTTCGATGGCTTGGTCGTGCAGCATGACAGGACGGGTCTCAATGGTTTCCAGATCGAGGGCTCCGTGCTGGAAGCGTCCGTCGACCATGCGCTGCGCCGCCGCGTCCTGAAGCTTGAGCTGGGTGGCCAGATCGGCGTTGGCGGCAACCTTGTCGGGGGCCGGGCCGCGTTCTTCAAGCCATGCGCCGACGGCGTTGTAGGCTAGTTGCGCACGGTTCTGCACGAGAGCGCGGTAGGCTTTGCCATCGGATACAGTGCCAGAGGCGTCGACGGCATACTCGATGACGACCGCGACGCGATCTTCATTTTCATTTAGTGAGGTAATGCCCTCGGAGAGTTCGGCAGGCAGCATGGGAAAGACCTTGACGCCGGTGTAGACGGAGGTGGTCTCGCTCTGGGCGTGGCTGTCGATGATGGTTCCCTTGACGACGCGCGCATCCACATCGGCCACGCCTACGAGGACGCGAATGCGGCCATCGGGCAACTGCTCGGCCCACTCGATCTGGTCGAGATCTTTGGACGTGTCGTTATCGATGGAGGACCAGAGGAGGCTGCGGAGATCTTGCGCTCCCGGCGCGGCGGGTGTGGCTGGGTGGGCCTGGATTGCGGCTAGTTCCGTGTCGGTCCCCTTGGGGAAATCCGGCTGAAAGCCGTGCTCGATCATGGTGGCGTGCGCTGCGGCGACAAGATTGAAGTGATAGGGACGGCTGGTGGACATAGGGAAAATGTCTCCTTAAGTTCGACATGCCAGCCTAACACTTCAGGGTTGAAGGTCTCACCCAATTCTGAAGTGTTTTTGTGAATGAAAAGGCAACGGCCTGATTCTCAGCGTGTTGGAGCTGCTGGGAGATCAGGCCGTTGAATGGAGAGGTTTGATTAGAGACCGAGGTCGGAAAGCACCTTGGGCTTGGCTTCTTCGACAGCCAGCAGGTTGTGGCAATTTGCGCAATCCTGCGTGATTGTCTTTCCGCCCTTGGAGACGTGGTCGCCGTCGTGGCAGCGGAAGCAGCCGGGATAAGCCATGTGGCCGATATTGTTCGGATGCGTTCCCCAGGTCACCTTCATGTCTGGGAAGACATTCTGGCAATAGATGGCGGCGAGCTGCGTGCCGGCGGATTTGACGAGAGCGGCTTTGGTGGAGAGGACCGCGGGGTTGGAGGACTTGTAGAAAGCCTCAAGCTGCGCGGGAATTTTGGTGCGCGCCTCGTCCTGGCTGCCATAGCTGGCATTGAGCAGTTCCAGGCCTTCCTTGTGAATCCAGGGGAGGTCGGGACTAATGGCGCCATCGGCCATAGACCGATTGATTGCTTCCTCGGCGGTGGCAAAGGTGTGCGCGGCGCGGTTGTGGCAATCGATACAATCCATGGTGCGGCGTTCGCCCGTGGGCGTGGCGCCGTTCAGAGCCGTGGCGGCGAAGACCGTCTCGGAACCGTCTGAATTCTCGCGCTGCACCCAGGGGATGGTGGAACGGTCCTTGTCGGTGGCGATGTATTCCATGTGATTGAGGTGAACGCCGTGAATGCCGCTGAGGTGGGAGAGAGAATCTTCTCCGCCCAGATGCAGAACCAGCACGGTTTGGGATTCAGTGTTGGTTTCGTCGTCGGCAAAGTTGGACTTGACGAGAAGCTTTTCGCCGACGAACTTGGCGGGCGTGTGGCAGCCTTCGCAGATGACACGAGCTGGGCGCAGGCTGGTGACCGGCGAGGGAATCGGCGTGGGATAACGGTCGAATGAGACTTCGAGAAGCTGCTTGGTGCCGTTGACCTTGGCGCTGAAGTAGGCCTGTGCGCCGGAACCGATGTGGCACTCGACGCAGGCGACATGGGAGTGGGCGGAGATTTTGTAGGCCGTGTACTCGGGATGCATCACATGGCAGGACTGTCCGCAAAACTGGGGCGAATCCATGTAGGCCGCGCCGCGATAGCTTGCCATGGAAACCACGAGCAGGTTGACGATAGTGGCGACGAGCACGATGTCGAGGCCGTGGCGGAAGATGCGATCGTTGAGATCGATCTTGGGGAACTGAGCGGGGATCTGCCCGGCCTTCTGGAGCTTTCTGTGGCGCACGAAGACGCCGACAGGGATCATCAGCAAGCCAGCCACGAACAATCCCGGGAGAAGCAGGAAGAAGATGATACCGAGATAGGGATTGTCGTTGAAGCGGCCGAACATCTCGACCAGCCAGTAGCTGATCATGGTGACGCCCGAGGCGCTGGTGATGGCGCCGCCGGCAAGGCTTATGGGATTGTTGCCAAAGAACAGGGCCGGGCGGACCCAGTTTTCACGAAATTTTTGAAACACAGGCGCTTTCTCCTCCGCATGCAAACGGACAGCCCGCCGAGAAGAGCGAGGTCGCGCAGACCATGAACTGAGAGCCAAGTTTCAGATGCCGAGTTCCGTGAGGGATCCGACATCTGAGGGGAGGTGGCTCCAGACAGGTCAATCGCGCTTTCGCTCCGGGGCGGGCCTTGTCCTGCATCCCGGTTTGATTGTAATGCCTACTTCAGCGAGCGGAAGTAGGTGACCACATCCTTGACTTGCGCATCGGTCAGTCCGGCGATCGGCTTCATCTTGTTCTTGCCGTTCTTGACGGCGGCGGTCATCTGGGCCACGGTCAAAGCCTTGACGGCTGGGTCGGACACAGGCTTGACGCCCATCATCTTGGCGATTCCCGGGTTGGGTGTGCCAGCAGCGCCGTGACAACTGGCGCACTTTGCTTTGTAGGTGGCTTCGCCTGAATCGGCAAAGGCAAGAGCGCCGGACAGGGAAACTGCGGCGGCGAGAACTAACGCGGTACGGATCGATTTTGTCATTTGTGTGACTCCTTTGGTGATTTGCGGCCTGTGCCAGCCGTGCTGCACGTGCAGGGGTTGTTCTTGTTGGCAACCGTCCATCTGTTGGATGCTTTGGGCGATTGATACGGCAACGGAGATTGCAACGAAGACAATCTTACGCGAACCGGCGCAACCCGTTTGCGAATTCGGGGCTGCGCCGGTTGATTTCTTTACTTGGCGAAGGTGCGGAAGTAGGCTACCGCTTCCTTGATCTGCGCGTCGGTGAGCTTGCCCTTGTAGGCCGGCATCTTGCCTGCGCCGTTGGTCGTCGTCGCAATCATCTGCGCCTCGGTTTTGCTCTTCACCGCTGGGTCGGTGGCGGGCTTTACGCCCATTGCCTTGGCCATGGCGGGGCTTGGAACGCCGGCGGCGCCATGACAGCTTTGGCACTTGGCTTTATATGTCGCTTCGCCCGACTGAGCGAAGCCCACGGCACCGGCCAGAAGAACTGCGGCGGCCAGTGTCACCTGGAATCGAATCGTGTTGCGCATGGTAAAAACTCCTGAATAACTTTTGCGGCCAGTGTACGCGCAAGCGGTACCGGCCGTGTACTGCTTCTTTAGGAATTGTTTTCTACGACCCGGTTTCATATCCAACAAGAAACCGCATTCTGCCATTTTGTTTCTAACCGATGCAAAAGGGTGGGCCGCCGAACCATATCGGACGGCCCACCCCTGTTGTCTTCAACAGAATCCCGGTTTCACTTAGAACTCGTAGTGAACTCCGAGCGTTAAATTGTTTGCGTGGAAGATGCGCGGCGCGGTCATGCCGGCATTACCGCTGTTGATACCGGTTGAGACCGACAGCGAGGAGCAGGGTACGATGTTGGAAGCCGCGGCCGTGGCAACGGAGTTCATCGTGCAGAGCGTCGCGCCCGAAGCACTCTCTTCGCCGTAGCCGTAGTAGTTGTACTCGGCCTTCCAGACCAGGCCCGGGCGGACTGTCCAGTTGATGCTGGCGTACGGACTCTGGTAGGTGGAATTCAGCGAACCGTTGACCGCACGGGCATCCGTGAAGAACTGGTTGCCGGTCGCCGAGCTGATCCGGTAACCCAGGTCGTACTTCACCTTGTCGTTCGAGCTGAGCATCACGTCTACCGAGCCATACTGCGAGGGAGCGTCCACGAAGGCACGAGCCCACCACTGGACCGGGGTGGCGACGGTGGCGCTGGTCGGGCAGGTCAGAGGAGCACCCGTCGAGCTGACCGAAGCCGCGCCCGCAAAGTACGGGCTGGTGTTGCCGGTCAGGAAGCCGCTGTCCTGCGCGGTGTAGCAGATGTTCGTGGCCGTGTACACCAGACTGTTGGCGTAATCGAAGTTGATGGCGACATGCTCACTCGGCGTCAGCATGCCCGTCACGCTGAAAGTACGGTTCTGGTCGACGTGATTCAAAGGACCATACAGCGGGGTGGCGCCGGTGTTGTTGGTGTTGTTATGCCGCTCCATGTCGTTGAAGGCGGCCGTGAAGGTGGCCCACTTCTCCGGACGGAACTTGGTGTGAACGCGATAGTGACGCACCTGCCGAGGCGACATTGCCGTGAAGGCGTTGTCATCGTAGATTGCCTCAACCGAGCCGTTGATGTCCCAGTTGCTGGTCACGCGATACGCCGCGTTGAAGATGCCGCCGTTCTCGTTGATCGCAAAGGTGGTGCGGGTTGGAGTCGTCACCACGGCGGGGTTGTTCAGGCCGATGTTACGGTTCGACCAGCGATAGGTCAGCGAGAAGTTGGTCTTCGGAGTCGGCGTCCAGGCAGCGGTCAGGTTGTTGCTCAGTTGCTCGTTGCCGAAGTACCCATAGCCGGTGCCGGAGCTCATACCCGTAACCAGGGACGAACCCGGGGTCACGGTCGTGGCCAGCGTTCCGGTGTAGTTGATCGTTTCCGTGCCAGCCGTAGTCGGCGTGGCCAGCTTGGTGTAGGAGGAAACTGTCAGGTTGCCGGGCTGGGCGTTGGCCATCAGGCTCACCTGGTCGGCGAGGCTGAAGTCCTTCGTTGCCTGCCACACCATGCCGAAGTCAGCATTGTAGACCTCGCGCTTGGCGGTACCAGAAGCCGAGTAGTACTCGTTGCGGGCGGTGCCGTTCAGGCCCCACGCGTTTTCGATGTAATTAGGCATGTTCATCTTTGCCCAACTGTAGCTGCCCTGGCCGTTAAAGGTCAGGTTCTTGATGCTGTTGGACTGGAAGCGCAGCGTCTCGCTCGGAAGCGTGGTGCGGTAGGGATTCGTGCGCGAGTAGCTGGTCACAACCGAGCACGCCGGATCGATGACCGGCTTTCCGCCATTCGAAGACGGGTACAGAACCGTCGTTGCGTTGATCATGCTGTTCGCGTTACAAGCGGCAGTGCTGTATGGCGAGAAGGTGGTCGCGGTGTTAACCGCGCCGTTGCTGACCAGATCCCAGTTGCCCAGGTAGGCCGGCGTACCGTCGGCTTCCTGCACCAGGAATCCGTTCGGATCGAGCGTGAAGTAACTGTTCTCCTTGTAGTTGAGTAAACGCTGTTCGAAGGTGACGCTGGTGCCCTGCACCGGCTTCCAGTCCAATGCAGCCGTGTACTCGTCGGTCGAGTGGCGCTGGTACTGCGCCAGCAGGGCGCTGTACTTCAGAATGCCGGCTGAGCGCGCAGGCAGGAGCGAGGTACCCTGCATGACGTTCTGCGAGTAGGAAAGATGAATGCTCACTCTCGACTGCGGATACAGCACCAGATCGGTATCCGTCATGCGGCGCACCGAGTTGGTCATCACAGACGAGTGCTGAACCTGCGGCCAGGCAAGAGAGCCGGTCGGCGAAGCCGACGGACCGATGGGGACCGAAAGGCCCTTGGGCAGATTGGGGTTGCCGAGCAGGTCGTAGTCAAAGTACTGGCGGTTGCGGCGGAAGTTGCCGTTGAACTCGTAGATGCCGGCCTTGCTCGCCGAGAGCTTGGCAAAGTTGTAGGGATCGCCGCCGAAGCCCGAGCCGATGATGCGCGCTTCGTCCGCCAGAGCATGCTTGTTGGTTCCCAGCTTGCGCAGTTCCATGCTCTCGCCGCTCACGCGCGGGCCGGACTGGAGGTTGACCATTGTGTCGTACATCGCGCCCGAGCCAACCTTGTTGGCCACGCGACCACCCACATCCACTGAGTGGTGCGCCGAATACCCTTCGGGCGTCGTCATTTTCGAGGGGATCGCCGCCGGCTCCTGCGCCATGGCGATGCACGCGGCCATCGGTATGGCGATGACCAGCCCCGCGGCCAAAAGGCTCATGCGGATGGGGCGTGCTGATAGGTGCCGTTTCAAACAAAATGTATCCATAAAAGCCTCACTTCGTAACTTCTCGTATCATGTCGGAATCTGTTTTGAACCCATCCGTCCGCCTGCAACGGTCTTGATCGCCGCAGGTGGACGGGAACCTCGTCAGCGCTTCAAGAACGGATCGAGATTCGAACCATGGATCATCGTGTGGCAATCGATACACGGTGTTACGTCGGTCGACTGGCCCAATAAGGTGGCGTTATGGACCGTGTTCGTCGCCACCGTGCTGTGGCACTGGGCGCAGAGAACGTTGATCGACGGCACGTTCAACAGCCGTGCATTCTGCGAGCCGTGCGGGGTATGGCAGGAGAGGCAACCCTCACCCTTCACTGCGGCATGCTCGTAGATGAACGGTCCACGCTTCTCCATGTGGCACTTGGTGCAGACCGCGTTCTGATCGGCGGTCGACCTGAGATTGCTGTTTCCGAACGTGCCGTGCGCGTCGTGGCAGTCAGTGCAATTCACGGCGCCTTCGTTCACCTTGTGGTGGAAGGGCATGTTGAACTGCGGCTTCACGTCGTTGTGGCACTGGAAGCAAAGCTGAGGCTGGCTGGCCTTGAGCAGATGCTCCTTCTCTGTGCTGGCGTGGACGCTGTGGCAACTGATGCAGCCCACATTCGCCTTGGCGTGCGGAGAACGATCAAAGTTCGGATGCGCACTCGCATGGCAGCTCAGGCACTTCGCATCCACGTCCTTGGTCGAGGCCTTGGCGGGATTGAAGATTTTGGTGGTATCGCCACCACCATCGACGTGCGCCTTGCCGGCGCCGTGACAGTTTTCGCAGGTGACGCCGTTTGAGCCGTGCATCTGGGCCATCTTGGTGTGGGGGTTGTCGGCGAATTTCTTACTCACTTCCTCGTGACAGGTGGCGCAGGTTTCAGAACCCACAAAGTCCGACGAAACGGCGGCCTTGGCCGGCGCAACATCCTGTTTCCCCTTGGGGGCCGGAGCCGCCAGTGCGGTGGCGCACAGGATGCTGGCGCCCAGCATCAACATCAAACAAACTTGCAGTCCCCGCCATCTTTGCGGAACCGCACCAATCGAGAATCGCGCTACGGGCCAATCTTTATGCATGAAAAATACCGCCTTGGGTGCTCTCATTGCTTCCTCCGCCAATCATAGTCCGGACATCCTCGATTATCGAACAGGGCACTTCCTTATCAGGGGTGCCTGAACGGCTTCTGGTTTGTCTAGCCACAATCTTGCGGAAGCTGCTCTTGTGCGGAGCATCACTACATGCCGTGAAGATTACTTTTTTGTCATGCTGGTGGGCGGTGATGTCCGTCACACACCGTAAGTTGAACAGTTTCATACTGAATTTCCTGTCGTTGAGTGATATGGATTTTTGAGATCGCAACTCTATCGAGCTGTTGCGGGGTGCCTGGCTGCCTTGCTGAACTGCAATTGCTGGATTCTCCGGGCGGAATCCGGGCTGGCTGGCGGCGTTTCGGGCTTTTTCAGATTAACCCTGCTTGATGGCGGCGTGTTGGAGGAGGGGCGACATATACGTGAGGCCCGTCACATCCATTATGAAGGCAGCTACGGCAAACTGCCACTAGAATAGAAGCCTTTCTCCGTGGGTCCGAAGTCGTTTTTGCCGTAACTGACGCGCTTGCAGCAATGTAAAGAGCTCAGGAGATGGCGGAAGCAGGCGGATCGAGGCGGGACGGGTAGGGCAAGACCATGGTGGACTCTCAGATTTCGGCCGAGACACAGACGCGGCAGCGGCACATATCCAGGCAAGTTCCGGCTGGTTGCGCGGCTTGCTCGAATCGCCGGCCCGGCTGGTTCTGTTCGCTTGGCAGCGCGGTTTTGGCGGATCTGGAGCTTGCCACCAGCACGATCTCACTTCCGGCACAGGCATCGCTTTTCAACCAGGGCGAAGACGCCCGCTGCCTCTATTTGATTTGCAGCGGCTACCTGAAGCTGACGACGGGACGCCAAGAAGACAAGCAGATGATTGTGAGGGTTGCGGGGCCGGGCTCGATGCTGGGCCTTTACGCGGTACTCTCGCATGGACTGTACGAGGTTTCTGCCGAGTCGCTGACCACGGCCCAGTTGCGTCCTGTGGAACGGGAGAGGTTCCTCAACTTTCTGCGCAGCCATAAAGAGGCGCAGATGCGGGCTGTGCAGTGCATCTGCCAGGAGTACCGCTTTGCCCTGCAAGACGCCTGCCGCATCGCACTATCGGAAACCGTGGCGGCGCGGCTGGGACGGCTGTTGCTGGAGTTGGCCAATCAGATTGGCGAGCACCTCGATGCTGGCGAATTCCGGTTCCCGCTGCTGCTGACCCACGAAGAGATGGCCTCGATGACCTGCACGACGCGCGAGACCGTGACCCGCACGCTGGGGCAGTTCCGCAAAGACGGATGGATCTCGATTGAAGACTCTCTGGTGACTCTGCATCATCCTGACAAGTTGCAGGCACTGCTTTAGGACCTATCCTCTAAGGAAGCTCTGATTAAGTTTTATTCCACATCGACCATTCCCACAGGGGCTAAAGCCCACTTTCATTTTTGCGAGGTTTATGTACGGGCTGAAGCCCGTACCCTTCACCGGGTCGAGTTATTTCGCAGGCTTTGAAGCCGTGCCCTTTCAAAACATCCACTTATGCAGAGGCTTCCTAATTGTGCCGCTTTCCCCAAGACGGCGCCGCGAGTCAAACGAAGAACGATTCCGGGGCGTTATCATATGAGATGGGAGTACATGCCACACATGACCCGTTTTCCTGCTTGTTTTTCTGTTCTCCTCTTCTCCTGCTGCGTTGCGATCGCCCAGACACCAGCTCCAGGATCGGCGACTACGCCCATTCCAATCGCTGTCACTTCCGATCAGAGCCCTGAGATCACACGGTTCCAGAAGATTGAAGATTCCTGGGCCGATGCCGTTAACCGGCACGACCAATACGGTCTTGAGCTGGTGCTGTCGCCCCTGTTTATGGATGTTGCGGCAAGCGGCGACATTACGACCCGCAATCAGCAGGTGGCGCAGATCATTACCGGAGAGGACAAGACTCTCTTTCTGACGCAGAAGGTGATTACGGTGCGCATGCTGGGCGACATCGCGGTGGCCAACGGCACCTACACGCTGCATCACAGGGTGAACTCGGCGCAGGTGGATGAAAAGGGCGTGTTTACGCACGTCTTCGAGCGGCTGCGCGGGGGCTGGGTCTGCGTAAACTCGCAGCGGACAGCGCTGCACGAGAACTCCAACGCCAAGCAGAAGAAGCAGTCGAACGCCGAAATGCCGTTCCACATCCCGTTGTTCTCCAAGAGCGACAAGAACAATCCGTAGAGTACGTGCCGCAGATCTGCATAAGGCCCGGGCTTGTCAGCTCGCCAGCCGTTTGGCTCCCTGTGTCTTTATCGACACATGGACTAATCCAAGCGCTGCCGGTGTGACGCCGGGAATGCGGCTGGCCTGGCCGATGGTTATGGGACGCACACGCTCCAGCGTCTCCCGCATTTCGCGCGAGAGGCCGCTGATGGCGCTGTATTCAAGCCACTCCGGAATGGTGACGGCCTCGGCGGCCTTCAGCCTGGCAATCGATTTCTTCTGCTGCTCGAGATAGCCGACGAACTTGATCTCGGTTTCGACGGCGCGAATCTCGTTGCGCAGGACAGCGGTTCCGACTGCGGCATTTTGCTCGGGATTGCGATCGAGAGCGGCCGTCACCTCGGCGAGCAGCGGGTCTTCGGCGAGAGTGTCGCGCAGCGCGGTCAGTACGGGTTCGATGGTGACTTCGGGACGCTTGAGCAGTTGCGCCCAGGTGAGGCCCGCGGTTGCAGTGAGCGCGCTGAGGCCGGCAGCGTTCAGCCGCTCGGTGTCTGCCTTTCCGTTGACAAGCAACTGTTCGAGCGCAACCATGCGCGCCTGCTTTTGCTCATACTCCGCCCAGGCCGCATCGCCGATCAAGCCCAACTTGCGGCCATACGGCGTGAGCCTGCGGTCGGCGTTGTCGATGCGCAGATGCAGGCGGAACTCGGCACGAGACGTAAACATGCGGTAGGGCTCGTTGGTTCCCTTCGAGATCAGGTCGTCGATGAGAATGCCGGTGTAGCCTTCGCTGCGATCCATGGTGAAGGGCGGCTCGCCCTTCACCGAAAGGGCCGCGTTGATGCCGGCCATGATTCCCTGGCAGGCAGCCTCTTCGTAGCCGCTGGTTCCGTTGATCTGGCCGGCGAGGTAGAGGCCCGTGAAGGCCTTCACGCGCAGAGTGCGGTCCAGTTCGGTTGCGTCCACACTGTCGTATTCAATGGCGTAACCGGGGCGCAGCATCTCCGCCTGGTCGAGACCGGGAATGGAGTGAACGATCTGCCACTGCACCTCCATGGGCAGCGAGGTGGACATGCCATTGACATAGACCTCGTGAGTGTTCAGGCCCTCGGGCTCGAGAAAGAACTGGTGCTGGGTCTTGTCGGGGAATTTGACGATCTTGTCTTCAATGGACGGGCAATAGCGCGGGCCGATGCCCTTGATATGGCCGGAATACATGGCCGAGCGGTGCACGTTTTCGCGGATGATGCGCAACGTGTCCGGCGTGGTGAAGGCGATGTGGCAACTGATTTGCGGCTGGAGAATTCTTTTGGTCCGGAAGCTGAAGGGCGTGGGATCGGCGTCGCCGGGCTGCTCTTCGAAGGCCTCCCAGTGGATGGTTCGGCCATCGAGGCGGGGGGGGGTGCCGGTCTTGAGGCGGCAGGTGCGCAGGCCCAGGGCGCGCAGGGCTTCGCCGAGCAGAACGCTTGCGGGTTCACCGCTGCGGCCGGCGGGATAATGCTCTTCGCCGCAGTGGATGAGGCCGTTCAAGAAAGTGCCGGTGGTAATGATGGTGGCTCCGGCTAACAGTCTGCGGCCATCGCGGAGCTTGAGGCCGAGTACGCGGCGGCGGGGACGAACCGGGCGGGACTGGCCGTCCAGGCGTTGGTTTTCAGTGATCTCGCCGGAGCGGGGGGATTCTTCAATGACGAGATCCACGACTTCGGCCTGGCGGATGTGGAGGTCGGGCTGCGACTCGAGTACTTCGCGCATCTTTACGCGATAGAGCTGCTTGTCGCACTGGGCGCGGGGGCTCCAGACGGCTGGGCCACGCGAGGTATTGAGCAGGCGGAACTGGATGCCGACGGCGTCGGCCACTTCGCCCATGATGCCGCCGAGGGCGTCAACCTCGCGCACCAGGTGCCCCTTGGCCACGCCGCCGATGGCTGGATTGCAGCTCATCTGCGCGATCAGGTCGAGGTTCATGGTGATGAGGGCTGTTTTGAGGCCCATGCGCGCGGCGGCCATTGCGGCTTCGCAACCGGCGTGCCCGGCGCCCACAACGGCTACATCGTATTGCTCGGTAAAGGCCATCCTTCTCTATTCTACGGAGTCCTGCGGTCCTGGCAGAAAATGGAGGGTTTTCGACTGGTCGTGCTGCGCTCGGAATGAAGGTCATTCGAGGAGGCAGGTATTTGAGGATGAGTGCATGCGAACCCACCCTAGTGTCCTGTCTCCGAAGTTGATTGAAAAACAACAGCAGATCCTTCGACTTCGCTCAGAATGGTCAGGATGGGGCACCCGCCATTTCTTGTGAAGTGAAATATGTAAAAGCCCTGCCCTTACGCCGCGCGCAGTTCGAGGATGATGGCGGCGCCACAGGGTTCCAGGTTGACGGCGGAGGCGCGGCCGTTGTGGTCGCGGAGGATGGTGGCGCAGAGGCTGAGGCCCAGGCCCGCGGTCTCTCCGACACTCTGCGCGGGAGTGAAGGGGTCGAAGGCGCGGTCGGGGTTAAGGAATCCCGGTCCCGAATGAGCCACCAGAATCTGCACCAGATTGCCCTCGCTGGTTGCCTCAAGGCGGATGGTTTTTGGCTCCTGCGCGGCGTAGGCCGCACCGCGGTTTTCTACAGCCGCAATGGAATACTGCAGACAGTGCAGCACGGCCTGGCGCAACTGCTGTGCGCTGCACAGAACCCTGGGTAGGGATGGAGCGACGCTCAGGCGGAAGTCGATGGACCGCTCCAGGAGGTCCGAACGGTGGAGCTGCGCCATGTCGGCGAGCAACTCGGCGACTGAAATGGCGGCGCGCTGATCGGTAGGAGTTCGCGCAATGCGCGAGAGGCTCTCGATGGTTGACCTCATGCGGCGGGCCTCGGTGAGGATGGACTCGATGCCTTTGCGCTCGTGGGCATCGGGCGGAATGGTCTCTTCAAGCAGCGAGGCATAGCCCAGAACCACCGTCAGCGGATTGTTCAAGTGGTGCGTGACGTTGGCGGCCAACTGGCCCAGGCCGGCGTACTTCTCCGAGTCGATGAGCTTTTCAAACAGCATGGTCTGGCTGCGCGTGGCCTGCATCCGGGCAGCCAGCATCTCGATGGGGAGCAGATCGTCCGCGCGCAGCGGGTCGTCGGGCAGAGCCAGGGATTTGCGCAGCGTGGGGCGCATTGCGGAGAGCAGCAGAACGCCCTCAACGATTGAGCGGCCGGTCATGGGCACGGCCAGAACCTGGGTAAACCGTAGCCGTTTTAAATCGTCGCCGGGGCTGAGCCAGGGCGCCAGATCGAAATTAAGTGTCTGGCTATGCTCCACGGCGGTGGGAATCGAACCAGGCGCCAGAAAACCCGCGGGCGTTATGCGCGCGGCCAAGTCGCCCAGGGCCGCGGCCGTGGCCTCGTCGAGCCCGGCGGAACCGGCGAGCCGGTATCGGCCCGCGCTCTCAAGCAACAGAGCTGCCTGGGCAAACCGGCTGTTCTTGACGACGATGTCGCAGATATCGGCGCCTTGGCGGTCAAAGTCCTCGACTCTGCGACGGGCGAGGATGAGATTGGAATAGGCTTCCAATTCGCGCCGCGCCCTGCGCTCGCTTTCCTGGGCGGCTTTGTTGATGTTCAGCTCATCCTCAAGAGCCAGCAGGATCATGCCCCCTGCAGCGACAACCTTGGCCATCACGATAATGTGAATCAGGTTGAGATCCAGGGCAGGGTTGAGACTGATGGCGGGTATGATCTCCAAGGAGGTGAGCGACCAGGCAGCAAAGCCCGTCAGGCTGAGGACCACGCCCGGGGAAATGCGCCGGAAGGTGAAGACCAGCAATAATGCGGTCATCAACAGGTTGGAACTCTCGACAAAGATTAGCGCCCAGGTAGCACCCACCACAAAACAAGCCACAAGGGCTAAACCACCCATGAAGGCGCAAGACGCGACCGCGAACCAACCCGGTATACGATCCTGCACCGCCCCCCAAAACAAGGCGACCAGAAAAGAAATCGCTCCCAGGGCGGGAAAGATAAAGAGGAGCGGCCCGGCGGGCGATTTGCCGTGAAAGACCACAAACAGGAGGAATGAAGCGAGTACAAGCGGGATGGTGTAGGGAACGACGTAGAGAACTCGCCACCGGCCGATGCGAAAGCTCGTTGGGGCTAACGATGCGAGAAAGAGCGCTGAACCTGTCAGAGTGCAGGCCTGGCCTATTGCGGACATCCAGAAGTGAATCTGCGGGGTCAATTCCCACGGCCACTCGATGTAGCGCAGGAGCATGGAGGCAAGTGCAAAAACGAAGGCGAGAAACCACATCAGCGTGCGCGTGTCGCGGAAACGCCGATATAGATACCCGAAGGCGGGCAGCAGGAGGGCGCTGAGCACGAGCGCGGGAGCGTGGTAATAATCGGGCATGAAAGCCTGAATCTCCTTCCGCTCCGAAAGCGGGAACGGCAAGATGGCTTGACTGCTTTCGGCGGGAGTCAACTATGATTCTCGGAAACGCAGTACGACCCACCTGTCGCACATCCGTCGGCCACACAAAAGCCTGGTTTCCCGACGATTTATTTTCAGACGTCTCGAAGGCCAAGTACATGCGTCTAAAGTTGCAGCAGGGCAGGCATTCACTTCGCGCATCTAAGCGAAGCGAGTGAGGAGCGTAACTAGGTTGAGAAGCAGATGGTGGATCGTGATGCTGGCAGCGGCGGGGTGCTCGCTGACAGCGGCGGCGCAGAGCAAGGACAGCTTTTCCCCGATGCCGCTCGATGCCGGCTTCGGGCGTATGGACATCTCCGCGCCGGCCGTTCCGCCGGAGCAGATCATCAAGCAGTTTGCCGCCAAGGAGAGCGAGTTCCAGGAGGCGCTGAACCACTACACCTATCGCCGCTACGCCCGGGTACAGACCGTGGACGACGACAACAAGGTTGATGGCGAGTGGTACGAGGTGGACGACGTGATCTTCGACTCGACCGGACGGCGCACGGAGAAGGTTGTCTTCGCGCCGGGAAGCACCTTGCAGCGGGTGATGATGTCGCCCTCCGATCTGCAAGACATCTCGCATGGCTATCCTTTTGTTCTGACCACCGAAGACATCTCGCAGTACGACGTGGCTTATGTGGGCCGGCAGAAGGTGGACGAGGTGGATTGCTATGTGTTTTCGGTGAGCCCGAAGATTATCGAGAAGAAGAAACGGTACTTCCTCGGCCGCATCTGGGTGGACGCGACCGACCTGCAGATCGTGGTCACCAACGGTCGCATGGTGCCGGACGATACGCGCAAGGGCAGCGAGGACCTGCATCCGCCGTTCATGACATGGCGGGAACAGGTGGATGGTCACTACTGGTTTCCGGTTTATACCAAGGGCGAAGGGGAGTTGCACTTTTCCGGCGGCAGCGGCTACATGGCGCAGGACGTGCACATCCGCGACACGGTCAAATACAGCGACTACAAGCGGTTCGGTTCGACTAGCACGATCATCTACAACGGCCAGACCCTGCCCAGCGCAGGCAAGCAGCCGGACGCGCAACCGAAGAAATAGATCTCGAGTAGTTCTGGGAAGACGGAGGCAACTATGTCCGCGCAAAGAATGAAACTCTTGCTGGGAATCGGCTTTCTGGCCTTGATGACGACGGGCCTGCTCTCTGCGCAGGAGACGCGCAGGACCAACGTGAACCCCTCGGCGAACCCGGCCGACGACGCCAAGGAGAACAGCAGCGCGGTTCCCGATGTCTACGCCCTCACCGGACATTTCGATCGCATCGTGGTGCTGCGCTTCAAATACAAGGCAGACCTGCTGGCGGGCATGGAAAAGATGGTGAAGCAGGAGCACATCCAGAACGGCGTGATCCTGAGCGGAGCGGGATCGGTGCGCGGGTACCACATGCACCAGGTGAGCAACCGGACCATGCCTTCGCACGACACGTTTGAAAAGAATCCCACACAACCGGCGGACCTGGTGAGCATGAACGGCTACGTCATCAACGGCAGAATCCACGCGCACATGACGCTGGGAACTCCTGAGAAGGCCATCGCCGGGCATCTCGAACCGGGCACGACAGTCTTCACGTTTGCGATTATTACCATCGGCGTGATGAACGACACGGATTTGAGCCGCGTGGACGACAAGACATATCGGTAAAGCAGAGAACGGAAACTAATAAAACAAATACTTGCGCCAGCGATCGTCGCCGCGGCCCAACATGCGCATAATCTGACGGCTGGTGTGGAGCGAGAAGGGGCGCGGATCGCGCAGCAGGATCATGTCGTCGATCTCGTTCAACATGCGGTTGCCCTTTTGACGGTTGCAGGCGTGGCAGCAGGCAACCAGATTTTCCCAGGTCGAGTTGCCGCCGCGGGAGCGGGGAATTACGTGGTCGAGCGTCAGTTCTCCGGGGGGCAGTGCTTCGCCGCAGTACTGGCAGGTGTTGCGGTCGCGGAGCAGAATATTTTTGCGCGAGAGGGCGCGCGTTTGGTAGGGAATGCGGCGGTACTCAAGCAGACGAATGACAGAAGGCATGGGGATGCGGCTGCGCTGGGCGTGCAGGGTAAGGCCGTGCTCCTCCTCAGTGCGCGCAATGCCCTTGAGGACTAGCACGAGGGCGCGCCGGGCGCCGCAAATGTTGATGGGCTCATAGGAGGCGTTGAGGACCAGCACCGGCATCTGCAGCAGGTGTGGAGTCTGAACGCTTAGCTGAGCGGAGGTATATTCCCCGGCCAAAGCCGTGGCTCTGGCAATGGATTTTTGTTTGCGCGCATGAATCATAGCTTTTCCCAGCGACATCTCTTAACCCCTCGTCAAAAAGATGGATGGTCGTGCGATGAATACCTGCTTACTTTTTCGAAAACGGCTGCCGGCGATCGGTCAGTCGGTAATTCAAGGTCCTCGGCGTCCTGGAAAGAATCTCCGCGGCCGGATTGATTGAGGCGTCGCGCCCTGGCCAGCGTGGCCACCCATACGGATGCGGCGCCGGCCTTGAGCAGCGTTTGGGCGGCGGCGCGGGCCGTTGCGCCGGTGGTCAGGATGTCGTCAATCACAAGAACGTGCTTCAACGTGACGCTGGCCGGATCGGAAACCGAGAAGGCGCCACGCACGTTGATGCGCCGCCGGCGTGGCGTGAGACCTGCCTGGCTCTCGGTGGCACGCAGACGCATGAGCGTACTCGATGCCAGCGTGAGCCGCCACTGGGGATGACTCTTGGCCAGGAATCCGAGCGCGTGCGCAGCGATCGAGCGCGCCTGGTTGAAGCCGCGCTGGGCATGCTTTGAACGGTGCAGCGGCACGGGAATCACCAGCATCTCGGCGGGCGCCTCCTCTGCCAGTTGCGCGATGGCCTCGGCCAGCATTCGGCCAAGCCGATGGGCAGCAGGATGGAGGCGGTCGTATTTGAGGGCGTGGATTGCCTGCCTCATTCGGCCCTGGTAAGGCCCGAAGGCGACGGCGCGCACAAAAGGCGGCGGGGCCAGGCGGCAAGCTCTGCATAACGCTGAAGTTACGGGGCCAAATGCCAGTTGCGCCGCTTCAACGGTGTCGCCACAGCGTGCGCATACGGGGCCCTCGTGGACGGGAAATTCTATCCAGCAAACATCGCAGATTGGCACAGTGGAAAGCTGCGGCAGAGGGGAGCCGCAGAGAGAACAGGAAGCAGGGAGGAGGGCGCAGCTAAGGGCATCAATAGGACTTCGAAGCACACGAGCCACAGCGCGCCAACGTGAAGTCTCCGATGGCGGAACGTCGAACGTCAGTGAACCGGAGTCCCTGCGGAAGACGCACCTCACTTGGGGCGGTGAGGGCAATGAATGCGCACCGCCTTGCACACAGTATAACCGGATGCAGCGCAGCGATCTATGCAGCTTGATGAATTGAGCAGGGTAATGAAATCTTAACTCCAGCGTCCTGTGAAGGGTACGGGCTTCAGCCCGTACATAAGCCCTTCAATATCTGCGTGGGCTTTAGCCCCAGAGGGATCAGTTTGTTCTGGAGTGATCTACTGAGGAGTGGGCGGCGCGCACGTTGGTTCATTCCGGACCCAAGCTCGTGCCCAAGCCATCCGTTCCCGCAGGGGCTAAAGCCCCTTTGTTTTCCAGCATTTGATGTACGGGCTGAAGCCCGTACCCTTCAAAGAATGCCGAATTCGTTTTAGCCGGCCTGCTTGCCGCTCATTCGCGCATCCGGCAGCCCCAGCCGCCGCTTGATCTCAAGCAACTCGTCGATCTTGTTGGCGGGGAAGAACTTGAGAGGCTTGCCGATCTGCTGCGCTATCAAGTAGGTCTTGCAATAAGTGTCGAAGGTCTCGACAAACCACTCGGCGTGGCTCACCGTATCGGCCCAGCAGACGATGCCGTGATTCGACAGCAGAATCGTATTGTGGTCGCGCACGAACGGCCGCACGGTCTCGGCAAATGCCTTCGTGCCTGGAGTTTCATAAGGCGCTACGGCAGCAGGGCCTATGGAGGTTTCGTACTCGGAGATCAGCCCGATCGGGGGCACGGTGCCCGTCATGGCAAACGCGGTCGCATAAGGCGGATGACAATGAACCACGGCGCGGGCGAGCGGATTGCAGCGGTAAATCTCCAGGTGCAATAGCAGCTCACTGGTGCGCATCCGGTCGCCGGCCAGGATGTTCCCGTCCAGATTGGAGAGGCAGATGTCGGCCGGCTCCATGTCGCGTTTGCACATCATCGTAGGCGTGCAGAGCACGTAGCGCTCGCCGATCCGTACGCTGATGTTACCGCCGTTGCCATCGACATACTGCCGCTCCCACAGCTTACGGCCGACGGCAATAATCTCATTCCGCAGCGCGTGCGCCTCAGGAGAGCTGGCGACCGCGAGCGGAGAAGGCTCGGGCTGCGTTGGCTGCGACAGTTCTCTTTGCTGCTCCACGGGCGGAACCAGTGTCTGCTCCATTCGTCGACCTCACAGGTGTGATGGTTTGACGGAAAACGCCGGGAAAGCGCACCCGTCTCTCTCATTCTGTCGTGGAGCGCAGCATTGCCGCGTGATAGAAATCACACCGGGCCGAAGCTAATCCCCCGGCACCAATTTCCGCTGCAACGCCTCCAGCGTCTGCCCCTTGGTCTCTGGATAGATGAACAGCACCACCAGGAACTGCACCACGGTCATCACGGCAAAGAACGCAAACGGCGTCTGCGTGTGGAAGTAATGCACCACTACGGGAAACTCGAGGGCAATGGCCGCGTTCATAAACCAGTGGCTGGCCGAGCCCACGCCCTGGCCCTTGGAGCGAACCGAAGTCGGAAAGACTTCGCCGATATAAACCCAGATGACGGCACCCTGCGAGACAGAAAAGAAAGCGATGTAGGTGACAAGAAGCCAGATCAGTGCGCCCGGATGCGATTGCGTCGCGAAGAGCCAGGAGACGCCAGCCAGGCAGGCGGAACAACCCGCCGCACCGATCAGTAGTAATGTTTTTCGCCCCAGCTTGTCGATCAGCGACATGCCCACCAGCGTAAAGGTGAAGTTGGTGGCGCCGATGGCGATGGCCTGCTGGTCGCTTGAAATCTGGCTGAAGCCCGCGGCAGCAAAAATATTGTTCAGGTAATAGAGAATCGCGTTGATGCCCGCCAGTTGATTGAACGCGCCGATCGAGATGGCGAGAAACAGCGGATAGCGGTACTTCCAGCGGAAGACCGGTTCGTGCGCAATGGCATGCTCCTGCGCAAGCGCCGAGCGAATGTCTGCCAACTCGGCCTCGGGGTTCACTTCGCCCATCAGCTTGAGCACGGCCAGAGCTTCGTCAATGCGGTTGCGTGAAGCCGAGAAGCGCGGGCTGCGCGGAATGCCAAACAGCAGAATCAGAAACGCAACGGCAGGGATGCCGGCGACGCCCACCTGCCAGCGCCACTCCGTCGCGCCCAACTGCAGCGTGCGAATGGCGTAGTTGGAGGTGTATGCCACCATGATGCCGAAGACGACGTTCAACTGAAAGGCCGCCACCAGCCGCCCGCGCCACTTGGCCGGAGCAAGCTCTGCAATATACACCGGCCCCAGCACCGACGAAGCGCCAATACCTAGTCCGCCGATGAAGCGAAAGACCATGAACGAGTACCAGCCCCAGGCCAGCCCGCAACCTATGGCGGAGACGACGTAGAGAACGGCGGTAAGGCGCAGGGTTTCGCGGCCGCCCAGTCTTTGGCCAATCGTGCCGGCGCCGAGCGCTCCGATGACCGTGCCCACCAGGCCAATGGCCACCGTCAGGCCCTTCTCCTGCGGGCTGAGGCTATACAGCCTCACCAGCGCGTCAATCGCGCCAGCAATCACAACCGTGTCGAATCCGAACAGCAACCCGCCCAGGGCGCCGGTCAACGTAGCTTTCATCAGGTTGACGTTTGGCCGCATAGTCTCCGCTCTTTTGAAATCCTAAACCATCCTACAGACTGGCGGGGCAAGGGGCAAAACCACATGGGGCGCGTCAGCCCTCTGACCGCGGTTTGCCGGGCAGCACGGCCAGAATGCGGCAGCGGTGCTTGTCGGCCGCGCTCCAGGCTATGGCCATCTCGCTTTCCATGCAGGCGCAATCGCCGGCCTCCAGCACCTCTTGCATGCCGCCCGCATCCAGTTGCAGCCGGCCTTCAAGCACATAGACCACGCCGCTGGTTTCGCTAAAGCAGTCCGCGGCGCTGGCGGCGGCGCCGGGCGCGAATTCAATCATCTGCGCCAGAAGACGAGGGTTCTCGTCGGCCGTGTTCAGGGGCGTAACCTTCACCGGCTCCGCACCGCGCCCATCGCCCACAAAGTGGGCCTTGCGCGTAATGGAAAGCGTGTGCCGCGCTGGCTCGGCAAAAAAGTAGCTCATCCCCACGCCATAGACCCGGCTGATGGTGGCCAGCGTCGGCAAGGTGGGAATCATGCGGTCGGTCTCTAGTTTGGATAACAGCGCCGTCGACAGACCGGTTTCAGAAGCCAGCCTGGAAAGCGTGAGCCGTTTCTGGGTGCGCAGCGAACGCAGCTTCAGGCCGATACAGTAGGGCTCCAACAACCACTGAGCGTAGGAAACCTGCTTTGCCATGGGAACTCCTTCTCGCCCGGCAACAGATCTTGTGTCGCGTTACCGGGTTCAATTTGATTCTCACGGGTCGCTTGGTTCCGGCTCTTGAAGGATTTCTGAAGTTTCTTGGTACTACAGTTGTATTTGCTTTTTTCCGCCCCAAACCGGGCCTAAAGGCCGTGCTGATTGGGCTTTTTTCAGGGGGTTGAAACCCCCTGCTCCCTCCGGAATCCGCGATCTACAAACGTAGGATTAGCGGCATTCGCCCGGCACCGGGCTCCACCTCAAAACACGCGGGCGCGAATGCCGGCGCTGACGCCGAACGACGACATGCCGCCATAGGTAAACTGCGGCCAGTACTGGTACTCGATGTCGGCGGCACGGATATAGATTCTGTGCCTGAGGTGGTAGTCGAGACCGCCTCCGCCCGTCGCCACGAAGTAGTGCCCCTGGGCCAGACCGTACGGGAATGCGAACTCGCCAAAGCCGACCATTCCTTTGGCGTAAGGCTGCAACCTGCCAATGTTCCGGTGATACCGGAGGCCGGCTGAATAGGTTTCCGCGTGGACATTGGCGGTCTGTTTCCACTCGAGCCAGCGCCCTTCGAATTCGAGCCCGAAAGGGCTGCGCGAGTCCACATCGACAAACCCGGCGAGGCCGACCATCTTCCGCTCGCCATATTGGAGATAGAACCCAGACCCCGCGGCGCCGGCTGAAACAGTGAGCCCACCTGCGTCTCCCGAAGGCGTAACCTGACAGTGCGCCGAAGCCGCCGCGCCCAGCAGGAATGCGAGGATTGCACCTGCGGAGGCCACGCGGGCGCCAATCCGCGAACTAGGTTGACCGCCGAGGCGCTTGCTGAAATTTTGTAACATGTCGATCATTCTCCTGGCGCGTTCTGCTGGGGCTCTCTGCTGTGAAGCGTCCCAACCTAGTGTCCTGTCTCCGAAGTTGTTTGAAAAACAACAGCAGATCCTTCGACTCACCACCCCCACGCTCCACCCCAAAGAGCAAAAGCGCTCTTTGGGGACCCCGGAAAGCGCTTGGGGCCCCGTTCGCTCAGGATGACAACCTGAGTTTTGCTGCGAATATCTGAGCCAGGACACTAGTTCGTGATGGTCAGCGTCACATCCTGATAGCGGATGGTGCTGCTGTTGGCTCCCGTGCCGGTGACCTGAATAACGTATGTGCCCGGCGCCGCACTGCCCATGCTGAATCCGTTGCATCCCGTTGCGAGCAGAGCTGCCGCGGAGAGAACCACGATCAGCGCCGTTGTGAAAATGCTCGCGTTCCGCTTGCGGAAGCGCCAGAAGACCCAGCCAAAGAACGCGCTGAAGGGCAAGAGCAGGCCGGCCAGATAAGTGCCGCGTCCATCCCCGTGCGCGTTCAAGGCCGATCCGCCACCACTCAGCGGATTGTTGGTGTCGATCGTAAGCTGGGTGACCGCCGTGCCGTTCGCCGCCAACGCAACACTGGCAGGGGAGAAGTGGCAGGTGACTCCCACCGGCAACGATCCGCAACCCAGGCCAATGGTATCGGCGAAGCCACCGGTCGAGGTCAGAGTTATGGTGGCAGTGATGTTTTGCGTGGTTTTCAAAGTCAGTGCCGGCGTCAGGGAGACACTAAAGAGGCCGCCCGTGCCGGTGATCGAAACCGGCTGCGAGGTGGACGAGCTGTGGGTAGCGTCGCCGCTATAGACCGCGACGATTGAGTAGGTGCCTGACGGCAGACTCGGAACCAGCGTAGCCACACCGTTCGCGTCGAGTGCGACCGTTCCCACGACCGTGGTTCCGTAGCTGAATGTGACCGAGCCGGTGGGCACAGGTCCGGAGCCGGTCAGAATCGTGGCCACCAGAACGATCTGGGGAGGCTGACTGCTTGTCGTATTGCTGACCAGATCGGTCGTTGTGGCAATTTTCGCCACCACCAACTGCGCCGCGCCTGTGCCAGTGCTGGCTTGGTCGTTGGCATCGCCGCTATAGACAGCCGTGATCGAGTAGGAGCCCGCCGCCAGGCCAGAGTAAGCGAACGTGGCCGTACCTGTCGCATCAAGCGTTACTGGCGCGCCAAAGGCTGTTCCGTTGGCGTTGAAGGCGACGGTGCCCGTGGGAGTGCCGCCATTGCCGGTCACCTTGGCCGTGAAGGTTACGGTGGTTCCGTAAATCGTCGGATTCGGCGTTGCGGTGACGGAGGTTTGCGTGGTTGCCTGCACAACTGTGAGCGCGAACGGCGTAGAGCCGCTAGCCACGTCGTTGGTATCGCCCGCGTAAGCAGCCACGATGGAGTACTGCCCCGGCGCCAGTACCGGGTTGATGGTGGCGACTCCCGAGGCGCTCACCGCCGCAATGCCCAGCGTCGCGGTTCCGCTGGTGAATGTGACCGTGCCGGTGGGAATCGACGTGCCCGCAACCGGCTTGACCGTTGCGGAAATCGCGACCGAGGCCCCGGCAATTCCCGGGGTGGGGGTGGCCGTATCCGTGGTAGTGGTTTGCGTCTGCGTCACCACCTGGCTCAGAGGCGCGGAGTTGGCGGCGCCGTTGCTTGCATCGCCCGCGTAGGTTGCCGTAATGGTGTGCGTCGCGACACTCAGCGCAGAGGTGGTAAATGTGGCCGCGGCAGGACTGCCCGACAGCGTTCCCGACCCGATTTTGACGCCGCCGTCGAGGAAGTTGATGGTCCCGGTGGCTGGTACGCTGCCGCTCGCGGTGACGGTCGCGGTAAAGGTGACCGACACTCCGTAGTTCGATGGATTCAACGATGAGAGGACCGCAAGGGTTGAAGGCGTCTGCACATTCTGCGTCAGCACGGCTGAGGTGCTGGGCTGAATGTCGCTGGGGGAATCTCCGCCATAGACTGCGGTGAGTGAATGCGCGCCTGCTGCGAGCGCCGCCGTGGAATAGGTTGCCACGGCGCTGGTGTTGAGCGGCACGTTGGCCAGAATCGTGGTGCCGTCGAAGAAGGTGATGGTGCCGTCCGGAGTGACGCCTCCGCCATCAGGGGCCGTCACCTTTGCGGTGAAGGTCACAACTTGTCCGAGAGGGGACGGATTCAGGTTGGAAACAAGATTGGTGACGGTGCCTTCAAGCACATTTTGCGTCAGCGCTGGGGTGGAGCTGCTCGACGAGTGACCTGTGTCGCCGCTGTACTGGACCGTGATCGCATGCTTGTCAACCGCGAGCGTTGCGGTGGTGAATGTGGCCGTCGCCGTAGTGCCAGGTGCGTTCAGCGAAACGCCCGACGCCAGAACCGTTGCCCCGTCATAGAACGTAACGGTACCGGTGAGATTGCCGGCGCTGGCGCCTGTGGTCACCGTTGCCGTAAAGGTTATGCTCTGCCCAAAGCCAGACGGGTTCAGGTTCGACGCCACCGTGATGGTTGTCGAATTGACGGCGGTTGCGTCCCCAACGAGTTGAATATCCAAAGGCGCGCTGGCTGTATCGCCCGTTTTGCCCACGTTGATATTGGCTGTGAGCGGATTGCCGGAAACCGAGGGCGCAAATTCCGCACCGATGGCGCAATCGGCGTCCACGGCAAGAAACGGAGTGCCCGTGTTGCAGCTGGTTGTTGAGGCGTCCACAGCGGAATTCGCGTCAGGGGTGATGGCCGTGAGATCGAGGGCCGCGTTTCCGTCGTTCTCGACGGATTGGCTCACGGGCGTGGACTTGTCATATTGGCGAACCGGTGTAGCGACGGTTAAAGCAACAAAGTTGCCCTGGACCTCGCGGACCACCATGTTCAATGTGTCGGCGACAAACAGGTTGCCTTTGCCGTCCGCGTAGAGACCCGTGGGTCCGTAGAAACTCACGGGGTTGAACGTGCCGTTGAAGAAGTAAGTACCCGCGCCGCTGGAGGTCAGCGTGGAGATGAACCCGGTTGCCGGGCTGACTTTGCGAATAGCGCTATTCTGCGTGTCGGCGATGTAGACATTTCCCGCCGCATCGACAGCGACCCCGGACGGACCCCACAACTCGGCCTGGTTCGCGGCCGCGCCGTCGCCGGTATAGTACGGGGTTCCGTTTCCTGCAAATGTGGTGATGTTGCTGGCAGCGGTAATCACACCGCCCACAGCCGAAACCTCGCGAACGCGATTGTTTGCCGTGTCGGGGATATACATATTTCCTGCCAAGTCGAATGCGACCGCATGGGGAAAGTTCAGTTTCGCCGCCGTGGCCAGCCCGCTATCTCCGGAGTAGCCTCCGTCTCCGTTGCCCAGGGTGAACCCGCTGCCGGCAATGGTGGTAATCAGACGGGTGGTGGCGGCTACCATGCGGATGCGGTGGTTGGCGGTGTCGGCGATATACAGATTGCCGTTTCCGTCCAGAGTCACGCCCTGGGGCTGGTTCAGTTGGGCCGCCGTGGCCACCCCGGAATCCCCGCCGCTGCCCTGCGAACCGTTGCCCGCTACCGTGACAATGACGCCGGTAGCGGCCGAGATCATGCGGATCACGTTGTTGCCGGTGTCGGCAATGTACAGGTTTCCCGCGCCATCCAAGGCAATTCCCGAGGGGCCGTTCACGGTGGCAACCGAAGCAGCCCCGGTGTCTCCGGTATAGGCAGGATTGCCGTTGCCCGCAATCGTCGAAATGATGCCGGCTCCGGTGCAAGTGGTTCCCTTGATGGTGGCGCTGGCTGGGCCGGCACAGACCATGCGAATCCGGTTGTGGGCGCTGTCAGCGATGTACAGGTTTCCCGCGCCGTCCAGCGTCATGGCGGAAGGCAGGTAAAGCTCGGCGGACGTGGCTGAATTGCCATCCTGAACCGAACCCAGATACGTGCCATTGCCTGCTACCGGAAGCACATTGCCTGGTGTGAGTACACCGATGCCCCCCGAGCCCGTGCCGGAAAGATAGGCCGTGCCCAAAACATTGCCGCTTGCGTCCAGCAGCACCACCGCACCCATGCGCAGGCCGGGAGCAGCGGGAGTGAAGGTAATCGATTCCGCGCAGGTTTGACCGGCTGCTGAGAAAGTCGCTGTAGCGCACGTGGATATACCACCGCCCTGCGCAAATTCAAGCCCGGTTGCGCCCAGCGTGAGGAACTGAACACTATTCACCGAGCCGGCCGTCTGCGCCGTTACGATTACACCCTGCGCGCCGGTCATGGCGCCTACAGGTTGCGAGGCAAACTGCGCCTTTGCGCCGGGGGCCGTGAACAACAGCACCGCCAGTCCAAGCGGCACCATCCACCTGTGCCGCCGTACCAGTACCAGAGCGGTACCAGCAAACATCCGCAAGCTGCTCTTCCGATTCTGTTGTCCGACAGGCTTCCCTTGTCTAAGGCTCATGTACAACTCCGGGGGGTGATCTTCTCGACGGTGCGATTGCTGCTGCCGCTGTTGCGACCTCTGTGCGTTCGATCCCCTGAAGCCCGCACCGAGGCCTCCCGCAAATGCAAGGTCCCATCCTGTACACACTGGCTGAAAGCAGGAGGCAGCGCCGGTTATTGTACGAACCTGTTCTGGCGCAAGCCGTCCGAATCAACGGCAAGTGTCGCTTGGGGCCAATTGAAGAACTGTCTTATTGTCCGTTAGTAACATTTTTATGTCTAGTAGTAACTCGTTATATTGGTTACCACCTTTTGGGGATCGACCTACGTAATTCCGAGGCCGCCATAGTTCAGCGTCACACGGTTCCCTACGGCCAAACAGAACATTCCCGCTTCATTTTCAAGCGGCGTCTGAAACGGGAAACTCTTGCGGCGATGGCGCGAATTCGCCCCTGGTTTTCCGAAGAAAAACTGATCATCTCTTTTCATATGAATTATTTGAGGAATAGATAGCGCGTTTCGGAACAGGAAGTGCGCTGGTAGAAACGGTCGCCAAGGACTTAAACGGCAGTGCGTGAGCCAGAAGCGGAGTCATGCATCCAATCCGTGTCATCCAGGCAGAGTCTGGTCAATCCAGGACGGCGAACCGTGCCACTGATCACTGAAAATTCACACAGAGTGGATTCCGATAAGCGTTGTGGCGGGCAGTCACCCAGCCTGTCTGCGGCGTAGTCCCGAACCACGGCAATAAGGATCGAGGCGGCATCATGTTCTGTGAACTGGTTGCAAGCCAAGGCGGGACGGCTATGGAAAGTGAAGCAGTGCAGGCACCCTCTGGCCGGCAAACGCAGAACGACGCACAATTCACGGTTGAAGCGAAATTCTACGAAAAGCTCGCGAACCTCAAAATCAAATGCACACTCTGCCCGCGCGCCTGCAAAGTGCGCGACAAGGAGCGCGGCCACTGCGGCGTACGCGAGAATCGTGGCGGAACTTTCTTCACGCTGGTCCACTCACGCATCTGCGCGGCCAACGTGGACCCCATCGAGAAGAAGCCGCTCTTCCACTACCTGCCTGGAACCGTTGCCTTTTCGATAGCCACGGCCGGCTGCAATGTGAACTGCAAGTTCTGCCAGAACTGGGACATTTCGCAGTCGCGGCCCGAGCAGATTGCCGCCGATTACGCGCCTCCGCGGCGCATCGCGGCGATGGCAAAGCAGCAGAACTGCCCCACCATCGCCTACACCTACAGCGAGCCGATCGTCTTTGCCGAATACCTGATGGACACGGCCGATGCTGGACACGACGCAGGCATTCGCAGCATCGTAGTCTCCAACGGGTACATGCAACAGGACGCTCTGAAGCAGGCCTACGGCAAGATGGACGCGGTCAAGATCGACCTGAAGTCCTTCAGCGAGTCCTACTACGCAAAGGTCGTTAACGCCCAGTTGAAGCCGGTGCTCGATACGCTGGTCACGCTCCGCAAAATGGACAAGTGGACGGAAATTGTCTACCTCGTCATCCCCACGCTCAACGACAGCGAGACGGAATTCCGCGGCCTCGCGCAATGGGTGATGACCAACCTGGGCCCGGATGTGCCGCTGCACTTCACGCAGTTTCATGCCGCGTACAAGTTGAAGGATCTGCCCGTCACGCCGGTCTCGACGCTGGAGCGCGCCAAGGCAATTGCCGACGCCGAGGGTCTTCACTACGTCTACATCGGCAACGTGCCGGGGCATCCCGCGCAGAACACATATTGCCCGCAGTGCCGCAAACTGCTGGTGGAACGCATGGGCTTCACGGCCAACAAATTGCTGATCGGCAAGGATGGCGCTTGCCCCTACTGCCAGCATCCAATCCCGGGTGTCTGGCACGTGTAACGCCTGGGATAAGCACTCCAGCAGGTTGGTCCAATGAACAGCAAAAGGAGTTCGCGTATGGCTTGGCTGATGGCTCCACTGGTAGCATTTCTGGTCACCGCACCGCTGAAGCACGTCGACGGCGCCGGACAGCAAAAGGTGCGCGAGGCCGCGGTCGCAGGCTCTTTCTATCCGGCCGATCCCGTGGCGCTCTCGGACATGATTGACGACATGCTAGCTCATGCCTCGCCGCCGCCGGTAGACGGCGCCATCATTGCCGCGATCGCGCCGCACGCGGGCTATCCCTACTCCGGCCCCGTGGCGGCGTGGACCTACGCGGCGCTGAAGGGGCACAAGTATGCGCGCGTCGTCGTCATCGCACCCTCACACTACGTGGGCTTTGACTTCACCTCGGTCTACGATGGCGATGCGTATCGAACGCCGCTCGGAATCATTCCCGTCGATAAGGCGTTCGCGCGCCAGTTAACGAAGATGAGCCCGACCATCCGCCTCTCTGAAGAAGGCCACACGCCCACATCGGCAGGGGGCGAACACGCCCTCGAAGTCCAATTGCCCTGGCTGCAGAAGGTACTGGGCAACTTTGAGCTAGTCCCCATCGTAATGGGCGACCAGAGCTACGAGAGCAGCCGCGCGCTGGGAGTGGCGCTGGCAAAGATGATCGAAACCGAGAAGAAGAATGGCGACACGCTGATTCTGGCCAGCTCCGATCTCTCGCACTATCATCCCTACGCCGAAGCCGAGACCATCGATCACAAGACACTTCATGCGCTGGCGGCGTGGGACTACTTCAGCATGTCGCGCAATTTTGAGACACGAACGTGGGAGGCCTGCGGCGGGGCACCGATTGTGGCCGCGATGATCGCCACCGAACGCATGGGCGCAACCAAAGCCGAGGTGCTCAAGTATGCCAACTCCGGCGATACTTCAGGCGATCACTCGCGCGTGGTGGGCTACAGCGCCGATCTTCTGGTGAAGGCGCCGCACGGAGCAGCAGAAGAAGTGCCGTTCTCGCTCACCGATCAGGAGAAGAGCGAACTGGTCGCGCTGGCGCGCAAGTCCGCAGAATATGCGGTGCAGACGCATAAGGCGTACGATCCCCCCGCAAGCACAAGCGAAACGCTCAACCAGGAGTACGGCGCCTTTGTAACGCTCACTGAAGGCGGATCGCTGCGCGGCTGCATCGGCTACACCTCGCCCATCAAGCCGCTCTACATCACAGTGCGCGACACGGCTACTTTTGCCGCGCTGCGCGATCCGCGTTTCCGTCCGGTATCGGCATCGGAGCTGTCTCAGCTCGAATACGAGATCTCTGTTCTGTCGCCGCTGCGCCGCGTGACCGATATTGAACAGATCAAGGTGGGCCGCGACGGCTTGTTGATGAAGAACGGCGACCGCGAAGGCCTCCTGCTGCCACAGGTGCCAGTGGAACAGAAGTGGGACCGGCTGACCTTTCTTGAGCAGACCTGCGCCAAGGCCGGCATGAAGCACGATTGCTGGAAGGACGAGGACACCGACATCTTCAAGTTCACGGCTGTGGTGTTCGGCGAGCACAAGCCGTAGGCCTTAGGGCAGCGGGTCCACATACGCAGGATTGATGGCTCCATGCACGGCGCTGCGAAATCCATCCCACGTGCAGGACATATCCTGCTGGCTGCATCCAGGCACGAAGATCGGCGCTGCGGCCGGCGGATTGGCGGGGGTAAGCGTCTGCGACTGGCGCATCTGCTCCAGGGTTTGAGCGGTGTACTCCAGACGCACAAATGGTGCGCCACCGTCGCGCGGCTGCCAGAGCTCGAAGAGCAGCGCGCCACCAGGAGGCGTGTCGTCCACGCGGCCGTCGATGATCCAGTTCACTCCCAACGCTCCAGCGACCGCAACGATGTTGCTGTCATGACCAACGACGATCAGCAGGCGGTCGTCCGGCTTGGAGAGCGCGCCGGCAACCGGCTTGCCGGTGACGTTCTGTTCCAGGCTGCGCTGGATTCTGTCGAGAAGATTTGAGGCATGGATGCGGGCAACCGTGGGAGTGCGATAGCCGTAATCCCAGGACGCGGTGTCCAGTTGCATGAGTGCGCGTAGCGTCTTGCCGTCCACACATCCCCATCCGGTGTTCGCGTCGCTCATGCCGGTGGTGTATTCGAGAAGGAAATTCTCCGCCATGGTTGAGGCCACGCTGAGCGGACCGCTATACCCGGAGGAATATGTCGAGCCCTTACCAAGGGAGACTGGGATGTCGAAGATGGAAGTGCGCTTCACGTCAGAGGACGCCGCATGTCCGCAGCCGGCCAACACGTTGTCGAGTGCGGCCAACTGCGGCCGGAAGGCCTCAGTCAGCGATTTCGGATCGCCACCGATGCGGCCGGCAATGGCCTGGGCTGCCAGCACTACGTCGCCGGGATGAAGGCCGCCAACGATGCGGTAGAGGGGATCGGCCGTGCCTTCAGCCTTGGCTTGAACCGGGATGGGGCAGCCGGGAAACATTCCTTCGGCAAGCGCCTTGCCGGTCTCGATCGTGCGCTCGTCGGTGTCGGCAAGGATGGAGACATGGGCGGCATCGCCGCAGCCAGAGGGAGCAAACAGGCCCTGGCCGGAAAGGTTGGCGCGATCCCAGGCACCGAACAGCTTCATCAACTGGTAACCGTGCGGGGTGAGATAGCTCGGGGGTACATCCCACTTGGGCCACGGTGCGGCGGAGTACTGATTGAGCAGATCGGTGTTGCCGATGGGCGAACGAACGCCGTGCCGACTGAGAGCCACAACAAACTTGAGGTCTGCGCTGCGGCCGGTGGGGGCGGCTTCCGCAGTCTGCGCCGCAACCGATGCGGTCCAGATTGAAAGGCAAGCAAAGCCAATGAAAAGAAGCCGCAGCAGGGCGCGAATTGTCATCGTGAGTCCTCAGAGTTAGTTGAGGGGGAAGGCGAGAAAAACAAAATATGGTGCGCCCGGAGAGATTCGAACTCCCGACCTAACGCTCCGGAGGCGTTCGCTCTATCCAGCTGAGCTACGGGCGCGCTCTTTAAGCATACCGCATTTCGGATTCCCAGGGGCTTCCCCTGCCGATGCTGTGCCATGGAGCGTTCTATTCCCTGGTCTCCGATCCCTGTTCCCTGCGTTGCCGCAGCTCTTCCATCACGGACTGGATCAGTTGCTTGGCCCCATCCATGCCGCCCAGCACAGCCTGCAAGTCCAACGCCGGTTTGGAGGGGTTGCGGCTGGAGGCGCAGTAGACACCATGCTGACCTACCATAATCAGCGCATCGGTCAGCAGGTCGAGGGCCACCGCCAGCCGGCCCCGCTCCACGCCCATCATGAACTCGTGCTGCTCCAGCTCGGCCCGTTTCTCGTCGAAGACACTCATGCTTCCAGCGTACTTGAAAAGCCTCGCCGCCTGACACTCGGAATATCGGCCTATACGCTCAGCTTGCGCATATACTCGGCGTTCAGCCGCATCTCCTCGATCGGCTCCATCTCAAAGGCTTCCTGCTCGACAAAGTAGTATTTGAGCCCGGTGGCCGCGTGCATGACGGGCCGATAATCCACGCTCCCCTTGCCCAGTACGGTCATCAGCTCTTTGCCGTCCGGCTGGCGAATCATGTCTTTGACGTGCATCAGCGGGAAGCGCTCGGGCATCTTGGTCAGGTAGTCCACCGGGTTGTGCCCGGAGGCGTAGACCCACCCGGCGTCCATCTCAAAGACCACAAGCTTGGGGTCGGTGAGCCGTAGCAGTTCGTCATACACCATCACGCCGTCAATCGTGGCAAGCTCCGGAGTGTGGTTGTGAACGCCGAAGGTCATGCCTGCGGCCTTCACCTTTTCGCCAATGCGGTTGAACTCGCCGGCAATCCAGCGCCAGTCATCGAGCGTGGGCGCGCCCTTGGCCGCTGGGTCGCGGTGCATACCGCCGGACGACGAGCAGACAATATATTCGAGGCCCAGCGTGTGGCCGTACTCGATCCACTTGTCGAGCTCGGTCTCCAACACGTTGAGCGCGTGGTGGGTACTGACGCAGCGCATGCCAGCGGCATCCATCGACTTGCGGAAATCCGCCGCTGGGCGGTCGTAGTAGCCTGCCGCCTCCGCCACCGTGTAGCCTGCCCCGCGGACCTTGGCAAGTGTCCCGTCAAAGTCCTTGGCCAGCAGGGCGCGCACGGAATAGAGTTGCAGCCCCAGCGGCTCGCGAAGCGACTTGGCAGACAACCGTCCGGCACAGGCAACGGCAGCAACAGCGCCCGTTGTTTTCAAGAAAGTTCTACGCGAAGTACCGCTCATATATGGATTCTCCTCAGAATTGCTAAGTCTAAACCTTGATCGTCTTTGCCGCCGTGTCCCAGATTCTTATCCCGCCTTGAGATGCCAGACATCGTTTTCATCGGCTTTCCTGCGTGGCGACCATTCTCCATCCCGAGCGTGCTTTGTGTCTACTCGCACCCCCAGCCGCCCAATCGTGGGAGAATGGACAATAACCCGCTATGACTGACGAAAACATCTCCGAACCCCTGCCCACCGAAGAAGTCGTGACCACGCCTGTTCCAGAGCCGGTCGTTGAGCCTGTTGCTGAAGCCGTCGCTGAGCCCGCAGCCGCTCCCGAACCACCGGCCGCAGCCGAGCCTGTAACGGCTCCCAAGGCCGCCGCGCCCGCTCCGGAGCCCGTCGAAGAAGAGCCGGCTGAGTCCTTCGCCGACCTGCTGCGCGACTTCGAGCAGAGCCACACCCACAAGTCCGAGCCCGGCGCAAAGCAGTTGCAGGGCACCGTTATCTCGCTCTCCGCCGACCAGGTCTTCCTCGACATCGGCTACAAGACCGAGGGCGTTCTGCCCCGTTCGGCCTTCGAGAACAACGCCGAGGGCGTCAAGCCCGGCGACTCATTCCCGGTCTCCGTCACCGGCCGCAACGAGGAGCACTACTACGAGCTCTCCCGCTTCAAGGTGGCGCAGCCCCGCGACTGGACGGCTCTGGAAGCCGCCTTCGCCGAAAAGCTCGCCGTTGTCGGCACCGTCACTGAAGTCATCAAGGGCGGCCTCTCGGTCGACATCGGCGTCCGCGCCTTCATGCCCGCCAGCCGCAGCGGCGCACGCGACGCGGCTGAGATCGAAAAGCTCGTCGGCACACAAATCAACTGCCGCATCACCAAGCTCGAAGTCACCGAAGAAAACGTCGTCGTCGACCGCCGCGTTGTCCTTGAAGAGCAAGCCCGCGCCGAAAGCGCCAACCGCCATGCGGCCTTGAAGGAAGGCGACATCGTCTCGGCCACGGTCCGCACGCTCATGCCCTACGGAGCGTTTCTCGACCTCGGCGGCATCGACGGCCTGCTCCACATCAGCGACATCGCCCACAGCCGCGTCAACAAGCCCGAGGACGTGCTGACGATCGGTCAGGAACTCCAGGTCCGCATCCTCAAAATCGATCCGGAAACCAAAAAAATCTCTCTCGGCCTCAAGCAGCTCCAGGCCGAGCCCTGGGAAACCGCGCCCGACCGCCTCAAGGCGGGCCAGCGCGTCTCCGGCACCGTCACGCGCCTCATGGACTTCGGCGCTTTTGTCGAGATCGAGCCCGGTATCGAAGGCCTCATCCACATTTCGGAAATGTCCTGGGGCAAAAAGATCAACCACCCCAGCGACGTGCTCAAGCAGGGCGACCGCGTCGACGCCGTCATTCTCTCCGTCAAGCCCGAGGAGCGCCGCATCGCGCTCGGCCTCAAGCAGACTCTCGCCGACCCCTGGCTCGATGTACAGCGCAACTTCCCCGTTGGCTCACAGGTTGAGGGTCCGGTCACCAAGCTCATGAACTTCGGCGCCTTTGTTCAGATTGCCGATGGAATTGAAGGCCTGGTCCACATCAGCGAAATCGTCGCCGACCGCCGCCTGAACCACCCCAACGAAGTCCTCCGCGCCGGCCAAATCGTCAAGGCGCAGGTTCTGGCCATCGACCCCGAAAAGCGCCAGATCAAGCTCAGCATGAAGCAGCTCATCCCCACCGACATCGACGAGTACATCGCCGAGCAAAAAGTCGGCGACACCGTCTCCGGCCGCGTCGTCGAGCATTCCGACAAGCGCACCATCGTCGAGTTGGGCGACGGCATTCGCAGCACTTGCCGTGCGGGCAAAACGCCTGCGGCGCCGGTTGCTTCGGCAGCGAAGAGTGACGGCAAGCCCGATCTGTCGAGCCTGTCGTCGATGCTCAAAGCCCGCTGGCAAGGCAACGCCCCCGCCGCCGGATCCGCGCCCGAGCCTCTAGCCGAAGGACAGATTCGCAGCTTCAAGATTGTGAAAATCGACACTGAGGCTAAGAAGATCGAAGTGGAGTTGGCGTAGGCTTCTTAAAAAGTCTGAATTTCGCATGGATATGGCACCCCTGATTCCTTATCCGTTCCATCGAGCTAGGCTTTTCGCATGCGGCGGTTCCGAAGTGGTAGAGTTTCTCGATAGCGGAACGAACCCTCAAAGCCGGGCCGTACTGTTCTCGGCACGCTTTGACAATTCCCGGAGCAATCCAACTTCAGGGGGTACGTGAGCCGTCATATTTTCACGTGAGGGTGCCTGACAATGCCCGTAGAGGCAAACACACTGCACGAGATTCGCGACGCGATTCACACCTTTGTGCGCCTCGAAACCTGCGAGCGCGCTGTATTGAATTCGCTGCCCTACCAGCGACTCCGCTATATCCATCAATTGGCGATGACGTATCTCGTATATCCTGGCGCTTCGCACTCGCGGTTTGAGCATTGCCTGGGCGTGATGGAACTTGCATCTCGTATCTTCGATGTCGCAACTGATCAGCGGAATATTCACCGCGATTTGAGAGACCGTATTCACTATCATGGAACTCTCGAACACAACTACTGGCGCAGAGTGCTGCGCATGGCAGCACTCTGCCATGATCTCGGGCATCTTCCGTTTTCCCATGCAGCTGAGGACACGCTGCCCGCGGGTTACACACATGAAGATCTAAGCTTGGCGATTATCCGCGGTCCCGAGATGGCGCCGATTTGGGAGAACCTCAAGATTTCAGCTGAGGACATCGGCAAGCTTGCGGTTGGGTCGAAGCACTACCCAAAGCCACTTACCGATTGGGAAACTCTCCTCTCAGAAATTATTATCGGAGATGCCTTCGGAGCTGATCGGATGGATTATCTGCTCCGCGATTCACACCATGCAGGGGTTTCGTACGGTCGCTTCGAACATCACCGCTTGATCGATACTATACGGATTCTGCCACACGAAGAAGATGGACAGGTTCTTCCAACGTTAGGGATTGAGCAGGGTGGTTTACAGTCCGCGGAGTCACTGCTTTGGGCCAGATATTTCATGTATACACAGCTCTATTTCCACCCCGTCCGCAGGGTCTACGATTTTCATCTAAAGCAGTTCTTGAAGGAGTGGTTGCCCGACGGAAAGTTTAGCGTAGACTTGGTCGAGCATTTGCGGCTTACCGATACGGAAGTGATCTCGGCTATGCGATTGGCTGCCGAAGATGCGTCGCGTCCAGGTCACGTGCCAGCTCGCAGGATCATTCGACGGGAACATTTTAAAAGAGTTGCAGAGATTACTGATGCTGATCGGAGCATCGAACTGGATGCAGCCGAAAAATTATCAACAGAATTAATAGGCTTATTTGGTGAAGACGCGGTCTTCACGGATCGTTATACTCAGAAAGGTAAAGGAATTCGCTTCCCTGTGCTTACAAGAGACGGGGGAATCGAATGGTCCACCGAGCTTTCTGACACATTGAGGCGCGTCCCAACATTTACAGTGGAATATATTTTTGTGGATCCGTTGCACTCCGAACGGGCAAAGAGGCATGTCGCAGCATTCAGAGAAACACTTCACGGAAAGAAGGGAGAACGATAATGACCTCCAAAGAACAGATCACTGTGCTACTGGACCTCGCCGTCGAACTAAGGGGCCATGGTAGCTGGACTGGGGAGACGCATATCCAAAAAGCGACTTACCTCCTACAGGAACTACTCGGCTTGCCCACGGAGTTTAAATTCGTTCTTTATAAACATGGACCGTTCTCCTTTGATGTCAAGGAGACCCTCGATCAAATGGAGGCAGTCCGTCTCATCGATCTTCAGGAACAACCTTATCCTTACGGCCCAAAAATCGCCGAGGGAGCAAATGCTCAACGTTTCCGCGCCTCGACTCACACGGCCCAAGAACATCTTCAAAAAATCAAGTTTGTATCACGCGAATTGGGCAACGCAGGAGTGGCGGAACTGGAACGGATTGCGACTGCACTCTTTGTGACCTTGGATTCGGAGGTTGCACCAGAAGGACGAGCGCAAAAACTAGTACAGCTTAAGCCTCATGTGCAGTTACAAGATTCCGAGGCGGCTTTTGTAAGGCTCGAAGAGATTCGTAATGCGGCTATACAGGCTGGTCTTTGCGCCAATTCCTGAGCGACCACAGATTGGCTCTCTACAGATACACCTCATCGATGTAGCACCAGCGCCAGTCCTCGCCGCGCTCGGCGGATTGGATCAGTGGGTGCTTGGTCTCATGGAAGTGCGCACGCGCGTGCTTGTTTTTCGAAGAGTCGCAACAGCCCACGTGGCCGCACTCCAGGCACATGCGCAGATGCAACCACGTATCGCCCATTTTCAGGCACTCTTCGCAACCCTTCGATTGGGGCTTCACCTTCTTCAGGTGCTCCGCAACATGACTGCAAGTTGCTGTACCCATGGTGACCTCCAGGCGCACAAGTCTTGGCTCTTGCAGTTTGAGATGTTACCCAGCCAGCACAAGATTCAATAGACGGCCCTCATCGGCGCAGCGGTTCCGCGGCTAGCTCCAGGCCTTGGCGCGCTCGACGGCCTTCTGCCAGCGCGCGCGCCGTTCCGCCCGGTCGCCTGCATCCATGCGCGGCTCAAAGCGCCGGTCGCCCTGGCGCTTGGCGCGCAAATCATCCGGCCCCGCCCAGAATCCCGTTGCGAGGCCCGCGAGATAGGCCGCGCCCAGCGCCGTCGTCTCCGTCACCTGCGGCCGCACCACCGGCACGCCCAGCACATCGGCCTGGAACTGCATCAGCAGGTCGTTCACGGAAGCGCCGCCGTCGACGCGCAGCGCGGCCAAGGGAGTTGCCGTTTCGCTGTGCACGGCTTCCAGCACGTCCGCCACCTGGAAGGCGATGGCCTCAAGCGCCGCGCGCGCAATGTGTCCCGGCTTGGTATCCCGCCGCAATCCGATCAGCAGGCCGGCCGCATGCGCATCCCAGTGCGGCGCGCCCAGACCCACAAACGCCGGCACAAACACCACGCCGCCCGTATCCGGCACAGACGCCGCCAGCGCTTCCACATCGCCCGACGAGCCAATCAACTTCAGGTTGTCGCGCAGCCACTGCACCACCGCGGCACCGATAAAGATGCTGCCCTCGAAAGCGTACTCCAGCCGATGGCTGGCGCTCGCAGCCAGCGTCGTAATCAACCGATGCCTAGAGCGCACAAACTCCGTGCCCACATTCTGCAACAGGAAGCAGCCCGTCCCGTACGTGTTTTTGGCCTCGCCCGCGCTCCAGCACAACTGCCCAAAGAGGGCCGCCTGCTGGTCTCCGGCAATGCCGGCAATCGCCACGCCGCCCAGGCCAAGCGTGGTCGTCACGTCGCCCACCTTCTCGCTCGACCAGGCCACCTCCGGCAACATGCTCGCCGGAACATTGAAGATGCGCAGCATCTCCTCGTCCCACTCGCCCTTCACGATGTTGTAGAGCAGCGTGCGCGAGGCATTGGTCACGTCGGTCACGTGCCTGTGCCCGCTGGTCAGGTGCCAGACGAGCCAACTGTCCACGGTTCCAAACGCGAGCTCGCCTCGATCGGCCCGAGCCCGCGCCCCCGGCACATGGTCCAGAATCCACGCCACTTTCGTCGCGGAAAAATAGGGGTCCAACACCAGGCCGGTCTTCGCGGAAACCGTCTCTCCGACGCCGCTCTCTTCGAGAGCCGTACACTGTGCGGCGGTGCGCCGGTCCTGCCACACAATCGCCGGATGAATCGGCTTGCCCGTCTCCCGTTCCCACACAATCACCGTCTCGCGCTGGTTGGTAATTCCGATCGCCGCAACATCCCTGGGCCTCGCGCCAATTTTGGCAAGCACCTCGACAGCGCAGGAAAGCTGGCTGGTCAGGATCTCGGTCGGATCGTGTTCCACCCATCCCGCCTGTGGGTAGAACTGCTCAAACTCGTGCTGCGCCGTGGCGGCAATCGTGCCGGCCTCGTTGAACAAAATCGCGCGGGAACTCGTCGTCCCCTGGTCCAGTGCAAGAATGTATCCCATACGTCCACTCACCTTCGGCAACCAGTCAAACACGGCTGGCTGGAAGTGGGCAAGGAGCTTTCTTGCACGCCCAACGAAGCGCTTCCGGCAGTGATTGCAATGCGCCCTGGGTTGAACGACTAGATGCGCAGAAGCAATTAGGCCTCGCTTGTGATGAGGACTCTTTGTATCCTGAAGGGGAAGCCCCGCCAGTTGGTGGCGAACCTGAACGGAGGAATTTTTTCTATGACCGAGAAAGTCAAGAAAGCAAAAGCCCCCGCCAAGCCGCGCAAGACTGCCGTCAAGAAGGAAACCGTTGTGAAGGCCGAAAAAACTGTGCGGACCAGGAAGCCTGCAATGCCGCCACGCGAGGAAATAGAAAAACTCGCTCGTGCCTATTGGGCGCAGCGCGGTTACCAGGATGGATTCGCCGAGCAGGACTGGCTGCGCGCTGAGCAGGAACTGCTGAAGATGGCTTCGTAGAAAAACTCCACGCGCCTGGTCTATGCGTCGCGCACTCCGCAGTTAAGGGCGGACACAGCATGTGCTGCGCGCAAAGCCCTGCACACGCAAACCAGTTTTGACCGGTTTCGCGCGCGCTGCGTGAACCTAAGGGTTCGACTGTGCGTAGTGCGGCAATTTCGGCGTCAGCTTTCGAACCACGAATTCCTGAAACAAATTTCCGACCGCGTTGCCGGCAATGCCAAGTCCGGTGCTCTGGAAGGTAAGCCCAACTCCGTTACGATTGCTTGCGGGATAGTAAAGATTCGAGATGCCGCCCGCCGCAAGACTGCCCAGAATCCCTGAATAGCCGAGCTGCCTGTGGCCGTTGTCGCCCTTGCAGACGACGGCACTGGCAAGAGCGTAGAGGGTTCGCGCGCGAATTGTCCCGGTGCCTTTATAGAAGTAGCGCGGGTCCTGCTTGAAAGCCGCTGGCAGGACTGCTCCGCTGAGCATGGAGCCGATAAAAGCGTCGGCATAGCCCGCGCCAAAGCGCTTGCCATAGCCCTGCGCGCCCTGGCCGTATCCGCTGTATGTGTTGCCGGCCTGCTCCACGCCGGCAAGAGCGCCAACCGCCAGCCATGTCACAGGGTCGATGGACGACTTCCATACCAGAGCGTATTTTTCGCGGGTTGTGAGCGGTGGCGCGTTGGGCGCGTAGGCGACAAAGAAATTAGGAATCACGCCCAGCACGCGCTGCTGTTCCTCTTCGTGGAATTGCTCCACAGCGATGTCCTGTTGCGAGGCCGTCACCCGCACCTCGCTGGTGGCTCCCGTCACGGGCAACACGATTGTTTGCGCGTCGTATGCCTCGCCGGAGCGCAGAACGCCGGAGATTGTCTGCGTCGCGAATCCATTGGAGGCGATCGTAAGCGTGAAGGCCCCGGCAGGAACGCCCGCGAAATTGAAGGCTCCACCACTGTCGGAGGTCTGCGTTTTAGCAGGCTGAGCGTCTTGAACGGTCATGGTGAGCGTGACGCGGGCCCCCTCGTACAACTCGCCGTCCTTGTCGGCCACGACGCCGTGAATGCTCGCGGGGAGGGGATCGCCGGCGGGTTGCTTTTGAGTTTGCGCATACCCCACGGACAGCAATCCGCAAACAGAATAAAGGAATAGAAAACAGACCCGGCAGAACTGTGCCGCGCGACGCCGCGAGCCTCGCAATTTATTCCTATTCAGATTGACTCCAAATATGCTCAGGCCCACCCTCAGTTCCGAAACAAAAAATTATGCTTCTAGTGTGGTGAGTCAGAAGTTCGTGCCATAAGTGGTAAAGAGCAACCGCGGATCTTTCGACTCCGTTTGGCCGAAAAGCAGGCCAAACTGCGCTCAAGATGACAGCATAATTCTGATGCGAACTTCAGACTCAGGACACTAGGGGGAAATGCGGCATAAGGGTCCCCCTATGAAAGTTAGACGGGGTTTCGAGCGTATCGATGTAGCCGCTACCGCACTTCGACGATGGAGTCCCTGAACGGGCCAACTCGATGGCTACCGTCGGCGTTGGTTGCTCCCAGCAGTCGAACCACGCGGAGGACGCGCAATCCAACGCTCACCGCGGTTCGCCTGGCCGCTGCGCAGAACTTCCTTTCATCCGATTGAAATCGATCCCGAACTGCGGATTCTCGCGCGTGCCGTCGATGTGAATCGGAACCATAGTCCCCGCCCCGTTCTTCTCGAAGTAGCGGTCCACGGGCTTCAGCAGCAATCCCTTCCATCCGCCCACCATGGCAGAGACCGTGGCCTGCATCTTGGCTGTGCCCGCAAAGTTCAGCTTTCCGCCGTCCACGCCATAGCTTCCCTTCAGGTCAATCACCGCGCCCGGCACAGTGTACTCAAGAGCAGGCAGGGTCACTATCCCGTCCGCCATCTGAAAGCTCCCAGTCATCGTCGAGCGCACATCAGCCTTCCCGGTAGCCGTCGTGTCTTTCGGACGCCCTAGCCCGCGCGCGCTCAACTCTGCGATACGGCCCTGAATCTTCGCACTCTTAAACTGCGCATCGTCCAGCGCAAACTTGCCCGCGAGTTTTAGGCGTTCATGCACGGGAACCGGTCCTGGCTGAATCTCGAGCCCAGCCTTCATTGTTAGCGCGCCGGTCAGCAGCGGCGTTCCCGAGCGGCTCGCAAGCCGCAGGAAATCCTCCATACGTCCCCGGTCCACATTCACCGTCAGCGCTATATCGTGACCGCCGAAACGCGGCCCACTCCCGCCGTTGACCGCGGGAGCCACGTGCACAATCTTTCCCCGCACCCAGAAGTGTGAGTTTCCCAGCGTCGCCTCCACCGGCTCCAGCCAGGTGTCCCCATTAGTCCCGTCCACCCTGGCGTGAAACTTGGTGTGCAGCGCTAACGCCGTGCCGAAGTGAGTGAGACGGAAGTCCGGCGTATCCGTCTGCCCGTCCACTACCATTTCTCGCAGCGTGCCCTCGTAGTGCCCAGTCGAGCCTAGAATCCCAGCAATCCCCTTGAATCCGCCCAGATCCGCATGCTCAAACCGATAGTCCCCCGCGAGCGGAGTTTCGCCAGGATCTTCCACTACCCACGGCCCAAAGTTGCCTGATGTATGAATTGTCCCCTCCGGCCGCGGATTGGTCAGCTCCGCCTCGAAACCCATCGCTCCGCTGCTGACCCCTGTCAGGCTTAGATGAGCGATTGCAAATTTGAGCGGGAGCTTGCCGGGCTTGCTGGTTTCTACCGTCAGGTGAGCCCCTGTGCACTCGATGCTCTCCACATTGAAGTGCAGCAGCCCCATGCCTCTCTTCGCCAACCCCGCGTCTTCTCCCGCAGCTGCCTTGGCAGGCTGCGCGCCGTGCTCAAAGTGCGGCCGAGGCGGCACATCCACCTCCAACCCCTGCAGTTGCACCACTGAAATGCGAATCGCCTTACCGGACTTGTAATCGAGCGGCGCATGAAACCTGAACTCCGCGAGCCTGATCAGCGGAGCATCCGGGGCTTCCGAACCCGGAACAGCAACCCCTATGACACTCACGGGCGGCCAGATCCGCAGCCCATTGCCTTCAGCCCACAACCCATCCCGCAGCGTCAGGTGAAAACTGTCGAGCTCAACGCGCGCATGAAAGCGGTGCGAAAGCCCCTGCACGATGCGGGCGCGCAGCAATGGCTCAGCCCGGTGCGCCAGAACCAGCACAACACCTGCCACCAACGCCAAGGCCGCCAGCAACCCGCCGCCAATCCACGTCAGCAGCCGGTGCCCGCGCCGCGCTTTTGCCCGCTTCGCCGCCAATCCCGCCCCTCCACTTGCCTCCAATTGTCGCAGACCCATTCTCACAGATTCGACTTTGCCCATTTTCATTACACAAGCCCAATGCCGTATCCTTCTTGGCACAGATGCAAGCGCTGATTGAAAACCTCGTAAAGCTGCAAGCCGTCGAGTTAGAACGCACCCGCCTGACTCAAGAGACGCGCGCACTGCCCGCCGAGCTCGCTCAGGCCAGCGCTGCTCTGGCAGCCGCCAGGCACCAGGCCGACGAAGCCTCCGCCGCCCTCAGCCGCGAGGAATCGCTGCGCACGCGCCTGGACCGCGAGATCAAGGACCACCGCCAGAAGGCAACACACTTCCGTACCCAGCTTGACTCCGTAAAGACCCCCGAGCAGGCCGCGGCCATCGAGCACGAAATCCAGTTTGAATCCACCGAGGCCGACCGCCTCGAAAACGAAGAGTTCGCCAGTCTGGAATGCACGGAAGCTCAGGAAGCCGCTCTCGCCCAGGCACGCGCTCAGGTCGAAGAGCTTTCTGCCGCTCACGACAAGACCCGCGCCCGTATCGCCCGTCGACAGAAGGAGTTTGCCGCCCAGCTCGAAGCCCTCAACGTCGAGCGCGAAGCTCTGAGGCCGCTGATAGAACCCGAGTGGCTCACCCGGTTCGACCGCCTCAACACCTCACGCGGCACTGGCCTCGCGAGCGCCGCGAATCAGCAATGCTCCGGCTGCCGCATGGGTGTCCGCCCCCAGACATGGAACCAGCTCCGCGAAGGCCAACTGCTCACTTGCGACAGTTGCAACCGCATTCTTTACTGGGATCCGGCCATGGCGCCCGCCCCTAAAGCCCCTCAGCCCAAAGCCATTCCCGGCGCAGGCCGCGCTCCGCGCAAATCTCATCCGGCCGGCGCGTAGACAATTTCTACACAGATAGGAAGTTCTCCAAAACTCCACGCAATTCCTGCTAAGGTTCTCTACTATGGAATCCCACTCCGTTCCGCTCCCTAACAAAAGCGCTCGTCGAGCCGTGCTGTTCGTGTTGTGTTTGTCGCCATATCTGTTGCCCGCACAGGCGCCCAGCACCCCAGCCGCCTCTACACCCGAAGTACCGGCATGGGCCGAGCCAAGCTCCCCGACGCACGTCCAGGTACCGCCACCGGCAGACTTTCACCGACCCAGCCGCAACTTCGATGCACCCATCGGCATTTTTGAGGGCCAGTCCGACATTGGCAGCGCCTTAGTCCCCGGCAGCGCAAGCTATGACGCAGCAACCGGCCAGTACACCATCAACTCCGCCGGCTACAACATCTGGTACTCGCGCGACGAGTTCCGCTATCTCTGGAAGAAGGTTTCCGGTGACGTGTCTCTCGCGGCCGACATCGCCTTTCCCAACTCCAATGGCTACGGCGACCGCAAGGCCGTCCTCATCATTCGCCAGAATCTGGATGACGACTCAAAAGAGGCCATGATTGGCGAGCACGGCGCGGGCATGATCCATCTCGCCTTCCGTACAGACAAAGCCGTCTTCCTCAAGGACCTCCAGTATCGTTTCAGCGGCCTTCTCGCCGGCGTCCACGCCAAACGCATCGGCATCGAAAAGCACGGCGACTCCATCGCCATCTTCGTCAGCCTGCAAGGCGAGCCGATGCACCAGCTCGGCCCACCCATTACTCTTCACTTCGACGGCCCGTTCTTTGTCGGCATCGGCTTCTGCTCGCATCTGCCCGCCACGTCCGATACGGCTATCGCCACCAACGTTGTGCTCGAGAATGCAGCGGGCAAAGTGCATTAAGCGCCCTTCTGGCCGGGGCGGCAATTCTCGCTGCGCAATGGCCGCTGGCCCAGCTTTCTCCGCAACCCGCCCCCATCCTGCTACCCTTTTTAAGTGAGGCCCGTAGATTGCCGGGCTGTGCCTGTTGCGGCGTTGTCAATCCCCGGCAACCGAAACCGATCATCCTCGACTGCCTTTCAGGAGCATCCCTTGCAGCGCATCTGTGTCGATATGGACGAGGTGATGGCAGACACGCTTGCCGAGTATCTGCGCCGCTACAACCAGACCTTCGACGAGGAAGTCACGCCCCAGGATCTGGCCGGCAAGGGACTCTGGGAGGTTACGCCCGTCGACCGCCAGCAGCAGCTCCGCGCCTTCCTCGACGCCGAAGATTTCTTTGAGGATCTTGACCTCATGCCCGGCGCTCAGCAAGTCCTCAAGGAACTCTCCGTCCGCTTCGAGATCTTCATCGCCACGCAAGCCATGGTGGTTCCCAACTCCCTCGGCCCCAAATATCGCTGGCTGCAGCGGCACTTTCCGTTCATCCCGCCCACGCATTATGTCTTCTGCGGCGACAAATCCATTTTGCGCGCCGACTTCCTTATCGACGACCAGCCCCGCAACCTGCTCCACTTTGAAGGCAAGGGCCTGCTTTACACCGCGCCCCACAACCTGACCGTGACCGGTTTTACGCGCGTCGATAACTGGCAGCAGGTTGCCGAATACTTTGCCACCGTCAAGGATTAGTATCCGCAAAGAACGTGCAATACCGCTCATTCATTTCCGCAGCCTTCGACTAACATCAAGGGACGATGAGCTTCGTCCGGATGCAAAAGTTGACGGTACTGTTCTTGCTGCTCGTGCTGCCGTGGCACAGGCACGCGCAGGCCTATTCCCTGCTGACGCACGAGCAACTGATCGACCTCACCTGGCAGGACTCCATTGTTCCTCTGCTGCTCAGCCGCTATCCCGACCTGACCCCCGCCCAGCTCGAAGAAGCCCGGGCCTACGCCTACGGCGGCTGCGTCATCCAGGACATCGGCTATTACCCCTTCGGGGACATGATGTATTCCAACCTTACCCACTACGTCCGTACCGGCGATTTCATCGTAAACCTCTTCCGCAATGCCGAAAACGCCAATGAACTCGCCTTTGCCGTAGGCGCTCTTTCGCACTACATCGGCGATACCGTCGGTCACCCAGGCGCCACCAACCTCGCCGTCTCCGTCGAGTTCCCAAAACTCCGCGCTAAATACGGTCCGTCGGTGAACTACGCCCAGGGCCGCCACCAGCACGTGCAGACCGAGTTCGCCTTCGACATCAATGAGATCGCCCATCACCGCGTTGCCCCGGTTCACTATCTCCGCCAGGTCGGGCTTGAGGTTCCTGTAAGGCAGCTCGCAGTCGCCTATTACCAGACGTATGGCATTACCGAAGACTTCTCCGGCACGCACATGCATCGCTTCAACGTCAGCGGATATCGCTTCGCTGTTCGTTCGTTCATTCCCCGCATCGCCTATGCGGTCACGCTACTCCACCGCAACCATGAGACCGTTGAGGCCAGTAGTCCTGAGCGTGTTGAGATGGACAAGGAAGTAGCCGCGATAGCGGCGGAAAACAATTGGCAGGCCTACCGCCGAAAACCGGGAATCGGAACCTACACCCTGGCAGGCATCCTCTACATCGTCCCCAAGATTGGCACGCTGAAGATGGTTGCAATCAAGGGCCCCACTGAGGCCACGGAGGCCGATTACCTGCACAGCGTTGTGCTTTCCACTGCGGCTCTTCGACAAAGGCTCGCCAGCTTTACGCCACCTGTCAGCCTGCGTTCGACCACTGCCAGCGCCATCTCCAAGACTGGGCGATCCCCGCTGCCACCTGCGCGGCCGCTGCCTGCAAATTCCGCCGCCGGCCAAATTGCGCACCCGTCGCGGAACCCGCACCATCCACTGCCCAATCGCGATCTCGACACCGGATACGTGGTGCAACCCGGCGGCTATTCGCTCACTGACTCCACATACGCCGATCTCCTCCATCGCCTTACGCGATCGCCCGCGCAGCCCATTCCTCCCGGCATCAAAGAAGACATTCTGACTTACTACGCCAACCCGGAGTCGCCCATCACCACGAAAAAGGATCCATCCGCATGGGCGCAGGTCGAAGCCGACCTGGCAACGCTGTCCAATATGCCTACCAGCACAGCGCCCGAGCCGTATCCAACGTACGGCGATGTCGCGGACAGCACGCAGTAGGTTGACTCGCTTTTGGAGAATAGTGTTCACGATGGAGGACCGCTCAGGTCTTCCTGGCTCAGGCCGCGAAGTGGGATTGGTTACGATAGAGCATGGCCTTGTCACCCTCCCCTTCCATTCGGCCCCTGACGCAGCCCTTGACCCGGCGCGGCTTTCTCAAGGCGGGCCTATGCGGTGCGGCCGGCGTATCTCTCTATTCGGGCGCAATCGAGCGGCACTGGGTCGAAGTCACCGAGCACGACGTCTCATTGGGCGGACTTTCTGCCGACTTCGATGGCATGCGCATCGCGCAAATCAGCGACATCCACATGGACAATTTCACGGAGCCGTTCTTTCTTCGACACGTGGTTGACCGCATCAACAACCTCAAGCCCGACGCGGTGTGCCTGACCGGCGACTTTATCACTGCGGAAGACAGGCCAACGGCGCGTTCGAGAAATTTTGCCATTGGCGCCGCCTGGCAGTGCGCCAACATTCTCGCGGAACTTGAATGCAAAGCGCGCTATGCGGTTCTTGGCAACCACGACTACAGTGTTGGCGCAGAGGGTGTCAGTGACGCGCTCACTGCCAACGGCATTACGGTACTGAGAGACGCGCATGTGCCAATCGAACGAGGCGGCGCCAGAATCTGGCTGGCCGGGTTGAACGATCCTCTGAATGGCCATCCAGAGCCAGAGTTGGCGATCCCCGCGTCAATCCAAAATGTCGCGAATGAGCCAGTGGTGCTGTTGTGTCATGCTCCGGACTATGCGGACCGCCTGCTGACTCGTCCGGAAGGGCAGGCCGTTGCCCTGATGCTGAGCGGTCACACCCATGGAGGACAGATTCGCGTGCCTCTGCTGGGCGCACTGGTTTCGCCTCAGTTGGGGAAAAAGTACATCGAGGGATGGTTTCGGCTTGGCAACATGCAGCTCCACGTCAATCGCGGCATCGGCACCATCGGACTGCCTTTCCGGCTCGATTGTCCGCCGGAGATTTCTTTGCTCACCTTGCGCGCCAGAGCGTAATTCATGCTTCGGAGTCCCGCAAGAACCTGGCCCCAACGTTTGGCCCCAACGTTTGGCCCCAACGTCCTGAAACGTGAATTTTTGAATCGAACAACAGAAGAGGCCTGAGGCTATAGCGCGCCTGCGGGCTTCTCATCAAGATCAGCAAGTTTGACTGCGGCCGGCGCGATTCGAACAGCCGCCGCAGCGTTTACCGCCCGCATTGGAATCGCAGCCGGCGCCTGGTGCATGGTCACGATAATCACTCTGGTTGGCGTCTTCCCCGCACACTGGTAGGAGTGCGGCGTCCCCGAGTCAAAGTAAGCGGAGTCTCCGGCATCGAGAACGCACTCCTTGTCTCCGTGGCGAAGCTCCAGCTCTCCGTCGAGAACGTAAAGAAACTCGAATCCCGGGTGCATATGCGCCTTGGGATCCGGCGTTCGCGCCAAAGGAACGAACTCGGCAAAATACGGGTCCATGTGCCGGTCCGGAACCATGTAGCCAAGACTCTCAAAGAAATAGGTCGGCGGCTCTACGCCGGTCTGCGGCAAGCGAACCCTGTCCTTCTGGCGATGGATCCGGAACATTGCGGTCGGCTCGGTATCAAAGAAATACGAGAGGTCTTTGGAAAACACCATTGCGATCCGAGCCAGGTTGCGCAGAGTCGGCACCACCCGCCCGGTCTCAAGTTGAGAGAGAAAGCTCGCTGAAAGCCCGGTATGCTTGCCCAGCTCCACCAGCCCCATCGATTTTTTCAGCCGGAGCCGCCGGATACGTTCCCCGATCCGCTTCTCCGCAATAAACCGCTCGGCGGTCTCCGGATCCGCCTGAGTCTTTTGCGTCTCATCGGTAAAAACCTCGATCGGGTTGGTCATCCATACCTCCTGCACGCTTAGAGATTAGGATGCGCCCCGTGTCAAATTATTGTCCAGATCAAAATAAATTTGCTCCCTGCCAAACCAGCCTCTCACTGCCCGGCTATTGTATTCATCAGGAGGAAAGCAACATCAATTCCGTCGACACACTTTCCCCGGCGCCTCAGGTGCTGCTCTCCGGCGCTTCCGGGATGCTCGGAACTGCCCTCCGCGAGACCCTTGCCGCGCGTAACTTCTCTGTTCTTCAATTGTTGCGAAGTGTCCCGGTCGCGCCGAACCAGATCCAGTGGAGCCCTACCTCAACCCCAGCCGTTCCTGACCGCGAGAGCCTTGAAGGCCTAACCGCCGCCATTCACCTCTCCGGCGCAAACGTCGCTGCCCATCGCTGGACCGCGGGGTACAAGCGCGAAATCGCACGGAGCCGAATCGAGTCCACGCGCGCTTTGGCCTCGACTCTGGCTGGGCTTCGCCGTCCGCCCCAAATGCTCCTGGTTGCCTCGGCCACCGGCATCTACGGCAACCGCGGCGACGAGCTTATCGATGAAACATCGCCCCTGGGTTCGGGCTTTCTGGCCAGCGTTTGCCAGGAGTGGGAGTCGGCGGCCCAGCCTGCGGTCGAAGCCGGCATCCGCGTTCTCCACCTCCGCTTCGGCGTTATTCTCGGCCCCGGCGGCGCCCTGGCCCGCCTGCTTCCTCTCTTCCGCTTCGGTCTCGGCGGCCGTTTAGGCAGCGGCCGTCAGTTCATGAGCTGGATCTCGCTTACGGACGCTCTGGAAGCAATCCTGTTCCTTCTCAAATCAACTACTCTCGCCGGTCCATTCAACATCACCGCGCCGAACCCGATCACGAATGCGCAATTCACGAGCGCTCTGGCTCGCCGACTCCATCGTCCAGCGTTTCTCGCTGTCCCGGCCTTCGCCCTGCGCCTCGCCCTGGGTGAGATGGCCGACGAAATGCTCCTCATGGGCGCCAGGGCCTACCCCGCGAAACTCGTAGCCGCCGGATACCAGTTCACCCACCCCACTCTCGGCCACGCCCTACCCTCTCTGCTGACCCCGAAACAGCAGTAAGGGGCTATGCAGATCCAGGCAATGCGAAAGGCCTGCGCCTTGCCGATTCGCTGGGAATGCAACCCCCGTCCACACCGCGTTATCCTAGTAAGTTAGAACTATTTCGGCCGCCAGGAAGGCGCAAATACTCATGCCTGAAGAAACTGCCTCCGCAACACCAGCCGCTCCCGTTGCCACCATCGCCACTCTAGGCCAGCACGAAGGCCAGTCCGTCACCTTGCGCGGATGGCTCTACAACCTGCGCGAGAGCGGCAAGCTATTGTTTCCGATCTTCCGCGACGGTACTGGAACCATCCAGGGCGTAGCCCACGTCAAGAGTGTTCCGGCTGAAGTCTTCGAAGCACTGAAGGGCCTCACGCAGGAGTCCTCGGTGATCGTTACCGGCAAAGTCCGCGCCGACAAGCGTGCCCACGGTGGCTTCGAGCTCGACGTCGAAGCCCTGCAGGTCATCCAGCGGGTGCCGGAGTCCGACCCTTATCCGATCACGCTGAAGGAACACGGAGTCGACTTCCTGATGGAGCACCGACATCTGTGGGTCCGGTCGCCAAGGCAATCCGCAATCCTGCGCATACGGGCGGAGATCATGCGGGCCGCGGCGGAGTACTTCGATACCAATGGCTTTATCCGCACCGATCCGCCCATCCTGACGCCGGCGGCCTGCGAAGGCACCTCGACCCTGTTCCCGGTGGACTACTTCGGCGACCCAGCTTATCTCACTCAGAGTGGCCAGCTTTACATCGAATCCACCGCACTGGCTCTTGGCAAGGTCTACAGCTTCGGCCCCACCTTCCGTGCAGAAAAGTCGAAGACTCGCCGTCACCTGACCGAGTTCTGGATGATCGAGCCCGAGGTCGCCTACCTGGATCTCGATGGCCTGCTCGATTTAGCAGAAAACTTCCTGAGCCACATTGTGCAGTCCGTCCTCAAGAACCGCGCCTCGGAGCTAGAAGTAATCGGCCGCGATCGCGCGAAGCTGGAGGCGATCTGTCCGCCGTTCCCACGACTGCGCTATGACGAGGCGGTTGAGATGCTGAACCAGGCCCACAAGGACGGCCACCTCGAAGCGCCTTTCGAATATGGAAACGACTTTGGCTCACCGGATGAGACATGGCTCAGCTCGCAGTTTGACCGGCCTGTGATGGTTCATCGCTACCCGGCTGATGTGAAGGCCTTCTACATGGAGCCTGACGCGCTGGACGCGCGCTACGCCCTCTGTGTCGACGTGCTGGCTCCTGAGGGATATGGCGAAATCATCGGTGGCTCGCAGCGTGTTTCGAGCTACGAGTTATTGAACGCGAGGATCGAGCAGCACAACCTGCCCAAGGAAGCCTTCCAGTGGTATCTCGATCTGCGCCGCTACGGCAGTGTGCCGCACTCGGGATTCGGCATGGGCATTGAGCGCGCGGTTGCCTGGATCTGCGGACTGGATCACGTGCGCGAGACCATTCCGTTTGCACGCACGCTCCATAGGATTTATCCGTAGGCCGGCTTGGGGTCATTGCAACTGAGTTCCTACCCTCCAGGCATCACGCTACTACGCCCTTCTCCGGTCGGCTGGCTCTCGATTGTCAAGCTTGATGATCGGGCTGGAATCCTAATGCCGGTTCGGGGAATCAAACGAGTGCAATTGTTTCTTTCATTGAGACCTCACAAGGAACCCCGAACCATGACCTTATCTGCAAGTGAAGTGAACGAGTTGAAACACGCGCCGGCAGTGGAAGGCGTTTTGCCTGCCTTACTCGAGCGCTGGAGTGCGCGCGCATTTTCAGATCGCGATGTATCCGCGGCGGATTTGGCGCGTGTGTTTGAAGCCGCACGGTGGGCCGCCTCCTCAAACAACGAGCAACCCTGGCGCTTCCTGGTGGGTATTCGAAACTCAATAACGCACAAGAAGATAGCGTCAGCTTTAGCCGGATTCAACCAGGAGTGGGCTCCCGCCGCACCTGTGCTGATTCTGGGCATGACCAATACCAGATTCGCGCGCAACGGCAACGCCAACTCTTATGCTCTCTATGACCTGGGGGCGGCCAGCTCGTACCTTACCCTGGAAGCCGCAGCCCTGGGGCTTGTAACCCACCAGATGGCCGGTTTCGATCACGATGCTATGCGCCAGCACTTTGATATTCCGGAGAATTATGCCCTTGGCTGCGTGATTGCGGTCGGTTACCAGGGCGAACCGGCGGCGCTCGCCAACGAACAACTAAGGGCACGGGAGCACGCGCCCCGCGAGCGCAAATCACTGAATGAATTGGTGTTCTCGGCTTGGGATGAACCTGCCAAGTTCGGCTGACAGGGTAGAAAGAAAGCGGCTCGCAAAAGGCGCGTTAGAGTCCTGTCTCTGAAGTTGTTGCCATGAATCTTTGGTCTTTGCGGAGGGAGGAGCTAAGGACAAAAGCAGATCCTTCACTCCGCTTACCCCACGTTCAAAAAGCGAACGCGGGGCCCCAAACGCGCTCCGTTCAGGATGACAGGCTCTCGATGGTGAGAAGAATGGCCGGATTTATGGAATGGACTTTGGAGACAGGACATTAGAGTGGACTCAGGAGGCAATCTCTTTTGACAGGCACCCGGTCCCCCAGCCGCACCCATGCAGGCAGCAAAACCCGTCAGAGCAACCGGAAAAGACAAACCGGCTCGCGGCAGCGCAAGAGGCTGGGCTGGAGTGGACGGCTGGTTCTAGCGTCCTGCGCGGTTGTTGTTGGCCTTTTCACCTGGGCGGCGATTGCGCGCCAACTGGCACCTACTTCAAATACTTCTCTGACCCACTTTGACGCCATCATCGTACTCGGGTCCCCGGCAGACACTGACGGCAACCCGAGTCCGCGGCAACTGGCCCGGGTTACCGAGGCTGTCCACGAGTACGAACGCGGCGTAGCTCCGCGGCTCATTCTGACGGGAGGGCTGGATCATAATCGCCCGGTTGAAGCGCAAGTGATGGCTCGCACCGCTGAGGCGCTGGGGATTCCCAGGTCCGCCATTTTTGAAGAGAGGAGGGCCAGGGACACCATCGAGAATGGCTGTTATTCCGCGCGCATCATGGAGAACCACGGCTGGCACTCGGCGGAAGTGGTCTCAAGCGCCAGCCACCTGCCCAGGGCTGGCCTTATATTCAGCCGGCTGCCGCTGGAGTGGCGAACCCATGCCGCGCCCTCGCTCGAGCCGGAGTCGGCCGTGAGATCGGACGCGGCGGCTGCAATGGAGACGCTGAAGACGGTGCGGTACCTGGTGTGGGCAAGGCAAATGGAAAGTTGCGCACCGTAGGTCAGGATCTGTTTTGCAGCGGCCGTCCCGGCTGCATTCAAGGGGTCGATTTTAGAAACGATTCGGTTGGGTCCCTAGTCTAACTGAGAGATCAAGGAAAAAACTCGAGCGGCGCGCGTTGTCGGCCATCGGGATGCTCCTGTAAGCTGGTGAGTGATGCGCCTTCCAGTAAGAACTTCTGTTTCCATTGCCGCCGCAGCCATTCTGGCTTTCTTTGCCGGAGCCTGCTCGATCCAGGCCCAGACCGGGTCGAGTTCGTCCAACCAGCCTACGGTGCCTTCGAACGCACCTGACCAGACCGCGGGCAACGGCAGATACATCTCTGTCGATCCTCTGGCGCTTGTCCGCTACGACAATCGCTTTGATGTTTCGTTGGGCATGGCCTACGACCATATGAAAGCCGGGCCGAACCTGCTGCAGGGGTCTAACCTGGGCGGGCTGGATCTGACCGGCTCCATGTGGCTGAGCAAGCACTGGGGCGTGCAGGCCTCGGGGCGCGGCTATGTTGGCACCAGCGGCGCGGCACCGAACGCTCCGAATAACATCAAAGGCCCGTTCGTGAGCGAGTACTTCTTTACCGCCGGCCCGGAATGGCTGGGACCGCACAATAAGCACGGCGCGATTCTGGCCCATGCGCTTGTGGGCGGTGTGTACGGAAAGTTCGAGCAGGATCTGCTTGGACAGTCGCCTTCAGTGGTGGGTTTTTACAACGACCAAGTTGCGCCGGCAGCTATTCTCGGCGGCCATTTTGACCTGAACCGTTCGGCACGCTGGGTTTTCCGCGTCACGCCCGACGCGATTGTGAAACGCTACAGCACAAACTATGGAAACAAGATCAGCCAGACCGACGTGAACTTCGCTATCTCGGTTGGGCTGGAGTACAAGTTCAAGAAGAAGCGGTAGAGCGGCCGAATCCTCGTTGAGTGTGGCCCAGTTTAAGTGCGGGTTGATGCCCGTACGCCGCGCGTTTCGCCCGGTAGCCTGACCGGGCGACGGATCTGTTGTACCGGCGAGCCCTCGCCTGTGTGCCTGTTTCAGCGCTTCACGAATCCAAACATTCTCAATACAACGCCATGGATACAAATGATGAGCTGCCAAGTCCATCTGTGTGTGGTATTCTCCACCGTTCAGTAGCGGCTGCAAAAAAGTATCGCAACAAAGAATTCCGTTCCGGATTGTGGCACTTCCTGTTTGGGGCAAGAGCGACCGGAAGGGGAAAAAAGGAAGGCAGGAGCCGAGGTCTATGAGAGACACACTTGGAGTATTGCTTGCTGGCGGGGCGGGAGAGAGGCTGTTTCCACTCACGCGCGATCGGGCCAAACCGGCAGTGCCTTTTGGCGGGCATTACCGCATCATCGATATCACGCTCTCCAACTGCATCAACTCCGGCCTGCGCAAGGTTTATATCCTGACACAGTACAAGGCGCTGTCGCTGAACCGGCATATCCGCGAAGGTTGGACGGGGATTGTGGCGCAGGAGCTGGGCGAGTTCTATGAGCTGATGCCGCCGATGCAGCGGACCGGCGCCAACTGGTACATGGGCACGGCCGATGCCGTTTACCAGAACATTTACTCGATCGGCAGCGAACAGCCCAAGCACGTGATCATCCTGTCAGGCGATCACATCTACAAGATGGACTACAGCCGGATGCTGGCGTATCACAAGCAGACCGGCGCCGAGGTCACTCTGGCGACGCTGCCCATTGCGCCGGAGGATGTTGGGCGGTTTGGCGTGGTCGAGGTGGCGCATACCGCGGAGGTTCTGGGTTTCCAGGAGAAGCCGGCGTCCACGAGCTTCCGTTCGCCTTTCAATCCGAATGCGGTGGATGCCTCGATGGGCATTTATATCTTCAACACCGAGACGCTGCTGAAGGCGCTGATTGCCGATGCGGAGGATCCAGACTCGAAGCACGATTTTGGCCACGACATTCTGCCCAACATGCTGGGCAAGAAAAAGATGATGGCGTACAGCTTTGTGGACGAGAACAAGAAGCAGGCTCTCTACTGGCGCGATGTGGGCACGCTGGACGCCTATTACGACTCCAACATGGACCTTTGCTCGGTTTCGCCAATCTTCAACCTGTACGACAAGACGTGGCCGATGCGGACGCGGGTGCGGCAGTATCCGCCGGCGAAGTTCGTGTTTGGCGAGCCGGGGCGGTCGGGCATGGCGGTCAACTCGGTGATTACGGCCGGCGTGATCATCTCGGGCGCTTCGGTGTACAACTCGGTTCTGTCGCAGGATGTGAGGGTCAACTCCTACTCGGATGTGGACGCGAGCATCATCTTCTCGCACGTGAATATCGGACGGCATTGCCGGATACGGCGGGCGATTATCGATCGCGATGTGCATATTCCGGAAGGCACCGTGATCGGGTACGATCCGGTGGAGGACAAGCGGCGGTACTTCGTGACTCCTTCTGGGCTGACGATTGTTACGAGGGACACTTCGCTGTTTGAGAATCCGGTGGATCCGGAGTTCTTGCAGCGATATTGACGGATTGAACTTTCGGGGAATCCCGACCGGGATTCCCCTTCACTTTTAGCCAAGGAAGAAAAGCATCGTGACGGCGACGCAGGGCACGCTTTTGCGCAAAAACTCGCGGTTAACTGCGTAATAAGTGCCGGTGAGACCTTAGAAATCGACGAAAAAATGCGATTTTTTGTAGACTTGTTTACTGATTGGTTACTGATACGATTTTGTAAGCTATTGATTATGAGATTGTTATTTTTTGACTGCACCATAATCTGTGCAATTGACGGGGAGGGGGGTGGGGACAGACGGTCCAGACGGAGGCATTTGGGGGAGAAGGCTGGGTGAAGGCAGAGGGATCGCATACCTCCATTGTGCACGGATGGGGGAAATTATCTGCAAAGACGGGGAGCGGGAGAATTGGAGACAGAAAAGCTGCCTAGAGTCCTGTCTCCGAAGTTGATTGAAAAACAACAGCAGATCCTTCGACTCACCACCCCCACGCTGAAAAGAAACAAAAATGCAAGTTCAACAAAACGGGATGTCGTCATGAAGTTCTACGGACTCCCACCCATCGGACAAAAACAAAGACGTCCGATGGATGGGGCACAGTTTCATTCCCCGCGGGGCGGTGAAGCCGGTGGGAGACTGAAAAGCGTTTGGGGCCCCGTTCGCAAGGATGACAGGCCCTAGGTGAGGTTGATGTTATCCCAGATTCTCAAACGCGAGACCTGAGTTACGGATCATTTTGGAGTGATCAGACCTGGGCCGGGCGCCTGGTTGTTTGCCCTACGGAACAATCTGTTGAAATCTTGCGTATAGGCCACCATGCAATGCGTGGGCACATTAAGCTGGAGCATGATGGGGTTGGCGCCGATGGCGAGGCCATCGCGGCGTAGTATGGAGGCGCCGGAGATTGGCGCCCGATGGACGCCCGCCAGTGCTGATACGCAGGGAGACAAGACACTCCAACCCACGAAGGAAGACCTGACCGCGGGGATCCCGGCCCATTCCCCGGCCACTTATCAGCCGCGCGCGGAGGTGAGACCGCTGGACGTTGACTGGTCCCAAATCGTACGCCGTTGCATGGACGGAGATTCCGGCGCCTGGGCGGAGATGGTGCGCGCGCATCATAAGCGTATCTACGGGCTTTGCTACCGGTTTACGGGCAATGCGACCGATGCGGAAGACCTGACCCAAGACGTTTTTCTGAAGATCTATTCGAATCTGGCGAGCTTCGATACTAGCCGCGGGAGCCTGCAGGTTTGGATTACGACGATGACCCGCAACCTGCTGGTGGACAACTTCCGGCGGACGCGCAACCTGCGGGCAACCGGCTCATTGGATGATGGATGGGAGTCGGCCGAAGAGCTGAAGCCGATTGACCGGCTGACGGCCAAGAGCGCCTCTCCGCACGAGGTGGCGGCTCAAAAAGAACTGGCCGCGATGGTGCAAAATGCGCTGGCGCGCGTATCCGTGGAGCTGCGGGAAGCCGTCATCTTAAGAGACTTGCAAGATATGGATTACAAGGAGATCGCCCAGGTGCTGGGGATTCCCGACGGGACGGTGAAGTCCCGCATCAGCAGAGGCCGCGCGGAACTTGCGCGCCTGCTGGAACGTAATAAACGGGAGGTGATGTAACCATGGCAGACCGCGCACACATTCCGAACTCTCCAGCCTGCGGGCATTGGGAGACACTTTTGGCGGACGCGCTCGACGGACTGCTGAAGCCCGAGGATGAAGCCACGTTTGCCGGACACATGGCGGGCTGCGAGGCCTGCACGGCTCTGTTCGATGAGTCCCGCAAGGGGCGGGAGTGGCTGGAGTTTCTCAGCCCGGACCCAGAGGTCCCGGCCGGCCTGCTGGATAGGATTCTGGCACAAACCGGACCGGGGCAGGTGGCGGGTTATGGGCTAATCTCCGGGGGAGCAAAAGTACTGCCCATCACTCCGGCGTGGCAGCGGCCAGGTTTTGCGGGGCAGGTACGGCGATTTGCCGAGCCGCGGCTTCTGATGACGGCGGCGATGGCGTTCTTCTCACTGGCGCTGACCCTGAACCTGACGGGCGTTCGGCTGAGCAGCCTGCGCCTGGCAGACCTTCGCCCCACGGCTGTGCGCTCGTTTATGGAGCGGCGGCTGACGACGGCTTCGGTTCCAATCGTCCGCTACTACGACCATCTGCGGTTTGTGTATGAGGTTGAGTCGCGGATGCGGGAGTTGCGCCGCACCACGGAAGGCCAGGACAACGCACAACCCAAACCAAATGATGCAACACCGGCGGCTCCAGGCGAATCGAAACAGAACCCCGGCCATAAGGACGGCGGCTCACGGATGGACCCGCAACAGTCGGGCAAACCGGTAACTGGACCGGCGCAGGACGATTCGAGTGGTTTTCTGGAAACTTCCCTGACGTATCAGGGAACACCCCCCGCATTCCGGCGGCTCCACAATGGCACGACGGGAATGGAAGCATGTGAAGGGAGCACAGTATGGACTGCGTAAATCACACAGGAATAAACGCGACGGCCTATTGCCAGAGCTGCGGCAAAGCGCTCTGCGCGGGCTGCGTGCGGAACGCGGCAGGCGGGCAGATTCTCTGCGAACCGTGCTGGACGGCGTGGAACAGCTATCAACAGCCATTTGCCGCAGCGCCGGCGGGCGAGCCAAGTCCGGCGGCAGCCGCAGCGCTGGGGCTGATTCCGGGCGTGGGCGCGATGTACAACGGCCAGTTCGTGAAGGGGCTGGTGCATGTGGTGATCTTCGCTGTGCTGGTGAGCGCGGCCCATCTCTACGGTATCTTCGGCATCTTCATAGCGGCGTGGATTGTGTACCAGTCGTTCGAGGCGTATCACACGGCGCGGGCGCGGCGGGATGGGCAACCACTGCCCGATCCGCTGGGGCTGAATGAATTGGCGAATACGCTGGGCGCGGGCGGACGGGGACAGTATCCCGGGCAGCCTGGAGCTGGGCCGTCGGCGCCGAATCAGGCGGGGCAGGGTCCGGAGGCGGGATGCTATCAGGCTCCGTATCAACAGGCTCCGTATCAGGGGGCGCCGTATCAGCAGGGGCCTTACCAGACGCCGTACCAAGGTCCGTACACACCGCCTGCAACAGGCTATACCGATCCGGGCGTGCCGCCGGTGCCGCCAGTGCCTCCGATACCGCAGGCCTATTGGCGTCGCAGGGAACCCATTGGCGCGATTGTGTTGATTGGGTTGGGAGTGCTGTTTCTGCTGGGGCAGCTGGATGTTTTCTCTGGCCGCCTTATTGAGTTCACCTGGCCGTTGCTGTTGATCTGCCTGGGTGTTTGGTTGGTCGTTCGCCGTCTGGGCGACTCGCAAGGAGGATGCAAATGAACCATTACATCTTGATTCGCCGCCTGCGCGGCCCCGCACTTCTCTTGTTGATTGGCGTGATCGCCTTGCTGCATTCGATGGGCGTTGTTCACGGCTTCTGGCACTGGTTCTGGCCGCTGCTGTTCATTTTGCTGGGCGTGTTGATGCTTGCCGAGCGAGCGGCGTTGAGTAGCGACGAAGGCTATCCGGGTTGGCCTTTTGCGGGCGGGCCTGGCCAGGGCGCACCGGATCCACGGGCGGCAACAGGTGTTCCGCCTTATCCAGGACAGGCTTATCCAGGACAGGCGACTGCCATTGTTCCTGCTTCGTCGCACGACCTCGGGAAAGATTCCGAAGGAGGACAATCATGAGCAGCGTACCCCCCAATACGCCTCCGGGCGGCGGAGCGCCGCCGCCGTATCCCCCGTACGATCCCAAGACCCAATGGCGGGTGTACCGCGAGCAACAGCGGGCAGCGTGGCGGGCCCAGCGCGATGCCTGGAAGGCACAGACGCACGCCTACAAGGCTGGCTATGTGGGCGTATACGGACCGCGCGTTCCTTCGATCGTTGGTCCCGTTCTGCTGATAGGCGTAGGCGTGGTGGCCTTGCTGATGGTGAGCGGGCACATTGCTGCCAGCGATTTCTGGTCGTGGTATGGGCGGTGGTGGCCGCTGCTGCTGATTGTGGCGGGGCTGGGCCTGCTGGCAGAGTGGGCGCTGGACCTGCGCCGGAAGACTCCGGTGCGACGGAGCAGCAGCTTTGTCGGACTCATCATCCTACTGGCTTTTCTTGGTTTTGGAGCGGCCGGATGGAACCACATGGGCCCTTGGTTTAACCATTGGAACAACGACAATGGCGACTTCTTTAATAGTTTCGGGATGCCGGAACACGACAACGATCAGCAGACGCAGAGTGCGCAGGTTCCCGCCAATTCCGTCATCGAGATTGAGAATCCGCGTGGAGATGTAAGCGTGACCGCGGGCGATGGACAGAATGTGGAAGTACAGACGCACGAAGTGGCGTTTGCGAACTCGGATGCCGAAGCCAAGAAGATCTACGACGCCGAAGCGGCCCAGCTCAAGGTCAGCGGCAATGCCGTGCTGATCAAGTCAGACGGCAACAATAGCGGACGCGTGAACCTGACCGTAACGGTGCCCAAGACCGCGCGTGTAACTTTGAATGCCGGCCGGGGAGACGTGACCGTGGCTGGACTGGGCGCGGGCCTTAGCGTTAGCTCGGCGAACGGGGACACGCATCTGAACTCGATTACAGGCTCGGTGCAGGTGCATTTTTCCAACAGCAAACACGATTTTTCCGCGCACCAGATCGGCGGCGACTTGTCGGTGGACGGGGATTGCAACGACATGACGCTTTCGGAAATCAAGGGCCGCGTCTCGACAAGCGGACAGATTTTTGGAGAAGTACACGTCGAGAATGTGACAGGGCCAGTCAGCGTGCATACGTCGATTACCGATGTGCAGATTGCCGAACTGCCGGGCGACCTGACGTTTGACTCGGACAGTCTGCGGGTGAACGAATCCAAAGGCCTGGTGCATGTGGTAACGCGGTCCAAGGACATCGACCTGAGCCAGATCTATGGCGACAGCTACGTGGAGGACCGCAACGGCCGCATCTCGATAGAGCCGGCAGGCCCTTACAACGTGGAGGCGAAGAATAGCAAAGGCGACGTGGAACTGACGCTGCCGCCGAACGGCTCCGGCACTGTGGACGGCAGAACACACAATGGAGATATTGTGTCGGAATACGGGCTGACGATCAGCGGCGATGAAGACAAGTCGGTGAGCGGGCGTGTCGGTCCGGGGAGTGCGCGGATCGTGCTGAATACGAGTAACGGCGACTTGCGCATCAAGAAAGGCCCGGCGTTCCCGGCTGCGCCGGTGGTTCCCAATGCGCCGGTTGCGCCTGGCACCCCTGCGCCGCCCAATGCGCGGCACTTGAGGGCGCCCAAGGTGCCTCCGCCACAACCGGTTGCGCAGTAACAACAGCAGCGGATCGAGAACAGGCAAAGCCGGCGCGGGAGGGAAGGCTCCCGCGCCGGCTTTGTTGTGTGCGCTTTTCGTTGTATGCTCGTTTGGCGGAGGTCAATCACTGGCATGACGCGTGCGCCTATCAAGGTGATTACCGTGGAGCGGGAATATGGCTCGCGTGGCGGCGAGTTTGCGCACAACCTGGCTGAGAAGCTTGGCTGGAGGCTGCTGGACTCGGAGCTTGTGGCCGGGGCCGCGCGGGTGGCCGGGGTGGACCCGAAGGTGGCGGCGAAGTTCGATGAGCGGCTCGATCCCTGGTACTACCGTTACGGCAAGGTTTTCTGGCAGGACTCGGGCTATTCGATGGCCGCCATCGGCGATGAGCATTTCTTTGACTCGGAGCGGATGCTGGCGCTGATTCGCCAGGAGATTATGGACGCGGCCGAGGCGGGCAATTGCGTTCTGGTGGGGCGGGGAGCAGCGTGTGCGCTGGCAGGCAGGCCGGGGTGTTTTCATGTGTTTGTCTACGCCACGGCGAGCGCCAAGCGTGACTGGTTTGCGCATGCTTTCCCCACGCAGGCGCAACAGGCGGACCAGCATCTGGCCGCCTTCGATAAACGCCGAGCCGCAGTGATTCGCAAGTTCTATCAGCAGGAGTGGTGCTCGCGCGGGCTTTATCACATGCTGTTGAACTCGTGCATTGGAATGGACGCGATGATCTCAGCGGTGCGGGGCGCGGCTGGGCTTGCTGCTTGTCCGGAGGAGAGGGTGGCGGAGTGAGTTTTGTTCAGCTTCCAGCTTTTAGCCTGCTTTCCCAGGTCTCAAACGCGAGACTTGGGGCACCCATCATTGGTACAAGAGCAACCGGCGGGAGTTCTAGATGGCGATGCGGCGGACGCGGGCGGCGATGCGGGTGAAGACTTCCCAGGGGATAGTGCCGGTGGCGTCGGCGTGGTCGTAGGCGGTGATCGTCTGCTCGCCTTGCGTTCCGAGAATCACGACGTCGTCGCCGGGCTGGACGCTGGGGATGTCCGTCACATCGAGTACGGTGTGGTCCATGCTGACGCGGCCGACGAGCGGTGCGCGTTCTCCGCGAACCAGAAGGCTGAAGCGGTTGCCGAGCAGGCGGACGAGGCCGTCGGCGTAGCCCGCTGTGACCAGCGCGAGACGCATGGGCTCGGTGGCTACGAAGGTTCCGTTGTAGCCGATGACTGCGCCGGGCTGAACGGTGCGGACGCTGAGGACGGCGGTCTTCCAGGTGAGCACGGGCTGGAGTTGGGAGCGGGCAGCGACGAGCGCGGCCGGTTCGCTGGCGTCGAAGCTCGGGTCGAAGCGCGATGCGACGCCGTAGAGAGCTAGGCCGGGGCGGAGCATCGCTTTCATCCCATGCCGGGCGGCCAACGCGGCAAGGTCAGCGCCCATGCCGCCGAGCAGCGAAGCGGAGCTGCCCACGTTGAGCAAATCGGGATAGAGGCCCGCAGCTTCAACGCGTGCCAATGCCTGCTGCAATTGGGCGAGTTGCGCCTGGGTAGCAGTGCCGTCGGCCTCATCGGCGGCGAAGAGATGGGTCATTATGCCTTCAAGCTTGAGCGGCGACTCGGGTCCAAAGCGCGCAAGGAGCGGGGCCAGCCCGTCAACGCTGGCGCCCTGGCGGCTCATGCCGGTGTCGATCTCGAGATGAATGGGAAGCGAGGCAGCGCGCAGGCCTGCTGCGCGCGCGGCGGCTTCAAGATCGTCAAGTTGCGCAGGCTCCCAGACGGCGGGGGTGAGCTTGTGCTGGACCACGGCAGCACCCTGGCCGGGAACGAGACCGCCCATCACCATGATGCGCACGGAGGGACACAGGGAGCGCGCCGCTACTCCCTCTTCCGCGCTGGTGACACCGATCGAGCGGGCTCCGGCGCGCACGGCTGCGGGAGCGCAGAGGGCGAGCGAGTGGCCATAGGCGTCTGCCTTGACGACGGCGAGAAGCTCCGTGTCAGGGGGCGTGAGGCTTTCTAGAAAGCGGAAGTTGTCTTCGAGGGCACTGGTGCGGATTTCAACCCAGCAGGGGCGCGTTTGCATTGGAATGTCCTAGGGTAAGTTTAGCGCGGGGGTGCGGCGCGTCTGACAAGAAACAAAAATGCAAGTTCAACAAAACGCGATGTCGTCATGAAGTTCTACGGACTCCCACCCATCGGACAAAAACAAAGACGTCCGATGGATGGGGCACAGTTTCATTCCCCGCGCGTCGGTGAAGCCGGTGGGAGACTGAAAAGCGCTTGGGGCCCGGTTCGCTCAGGATGACAGCCTCTCGGGGAAAATCAGAATGACAGCCTGTAGCTCAGGATGACGACCAGTGTTTTGCTGCGAATATCGGAGACTGGACACTATAGATCCGGCAAATAAATACTGTCTTCGTACTACCCCCATCCTAGCCACAAAAACAAAGACGTGGCGAGGATGGGGCACCCGAACATTGTTGGTATTTATTTGCCGAATCAATAGCTACAAATCTACAAGCGGAGCAGCGCGAAGGCTACGATGGTTTCACCTTTGGCGGGAATCTCGCCTAGGAGCTTTTCTTCGAGATCGTGAGGAACGGGCATTTCGCAGGCGGCGACTTCGGCCTCGGTTGCGCCCACGAAGCAGAGTTCGCAGTGGCCGAGAGCGTTGTCAGCGCCGGCTTCGATGCGAACCGGTGGGCCGAAGACGCGGCAGGTCATGGGACGCCACGCATACACGTCGCAGCGTCCGGAGGCGGGGTCGAGGGCGGGACAGGGAGCATCGTTGGCGTAGTCCTCGAAGCGCTCTTGCTCCGCATCGGATTCGCCGAGCTGGCCTGTCGACCGATTGCCAGGAAAGGCGGGGCCGTGCTCGTCAATCCATGCATGTGCGCGACGCTCGATCTCGGCGGCCAAAAAGGGATTTTTGAGGCGGAGGACGGCCATTCCAGCGGCGAGACGAAGGGCATCGAGTTCTCCGATGGCGAATGCACCGTGGCAGCACTGTGTGCATCCTGGGCGGCAAACCAGCCACGCACCCGCCCGCTGCGCGGCATCGGCCAACGCGGCATCCATAATCTGCACGAGTTCGCGATCACCCGTCGGAAGACCCATGCCGCCAAGGATACCGGATTGGAGAGCGGGCTAGAGCGGTTTCGATTCAAGTGCTGCCATTTGAAGATCATGCGAGGTGGCATTTTCTTGAGAAAAATGCCACTCGGCGTCTACGTTTCTGTAAAGAGAAGAATCGAAACCGCTGTAGTGGGCTGAGTCTGAAGTTCGTCGAAGTACAAAAGCAGATTCTTCGCTTACCACCCCCGAACTGAAAAACATTCGGGGCCCCGTTCGCTCAGAATGACAGCCGATGTTTTGTTGAGGATTTTAGACTCATGACACTCGTGTGCTGTTACCTGCAAACCTCGGACAAGGCGCTTGCATGTGCTGTGACTTAAGTCCTATTACGGAAAGTTATTGCCGACTAGTGTTGAGCATGGAAGGATGCCATGTCGACTTTTCCCCCATCCCCGGCTGATCACGCGGCGGCTAAACAGAAGAAGGTTCTGGTGCGCCGGTCGACGCCGGAGCGCTCGCAACAGGTTCGGCGCGCGGTACAGTTCGCGTTTCTCTTGCTAAATGCTGCAATCGGCGCGCAGTTTATTTTGTGGGTTCGGTACTTTGAGAGTGGCGGAACAGCGCACTACTTTGGACGGCCTGCGGGTGTGGATGGGTGGTTGCCGATCGCGGGGCTGATGAACCTGAGATATTTTCTCGCCACGCGGCGGATTCCGGCGATTCATCCGTCGGCGATGGTGCTGCTGTGCGTCTTTCTGCTGGCGAGCCTGCTGGTGAAGAAGGCGTTCTGCTCGTGGCTTTGCCCGGTGGGGACGGTGTCGGAATATTTGTGGAAGCTGGGGCGCAAGCTGTTTCGGCGCAACTTTATTGTGCCGCGCGGGCTGGATATTGCGCTGCGCAGCCTGAAATATCTGCTGCTGGCTTTCTTTGTGTTTATTGTCTTCACCATGCCTGTGGAGGGTCTTGGCGATTTTTTGGCGGCTCCGTTCGGGATTATCGCTGACGTGAAGATGCTGAATTTCTTCCGGTACATGGGCGTTGTGGGGATTGTTGTGATTGCGGTGTTTGTCGTGCTGTCAGTGTTCATCCAGAATTTCTGGTGCCGGTTTCTTTGCCCGTATGGGGCACTGATGGGGATCGTGTCCGCGCTGAGCCCGGTGAAGATTCGGCGCGATGCGGAAGCATGCATCGACTGCGGAAAATGCAACAAGGCGTGTCCGTCGCAGTTGCCGGTAGACAGACTGGTGCAGGTGAGGTCGGTGGAGTGCACGGGATGCATGGAGTGCGTTGCGGCGTGCCCGGCGGAGAATGCGTTGCAGATGGCGCTGATGCCGCGGGCGGCAGCGACGGCGGCCGCTCGGTGGAGGCGACGCGCCTTGACGCCGCGGATGGTTGCGGCGGTGCTGGTGGTGGTGTTCTTTGGATTAATTGGGGCAGCGCGCGCGACGGGGCATTGGCAGACCAATATCTCGCGCGATATATACATGCAGCTTGTGCCGAACGCGGAGAACTTTAATCACTGAGGCGGTTAGGGAAGCTCTGCTTAAGTTCCATTCCACGTCGACCATTCCCTCAGGGGCTAAAGCCCGCTTTCATTTTGCAGCATTTACGGCACGGCTGAAGCCGTGCCCTTTCAAGACATCCACTTAATCAGATGTTCCTTAGGGCGCGGCGGTGAGCAGAGCGCTGAGGCCGGCCTTGTCTTTCACGACGATTTGGCGCGCGTCTACATCGAGCAGGCCCTCGGCTTGCAGGCGCATCAGGTTGCGGGAGACCAGTTCGCGCACGGTGCCGAGCTGGCTGGCTAACTCCTGATGGCTCACGGGTAGTTGGAATTCGATTCCCTGCGGAGTTTGTTTGCCCTCGCTCTCGGCGAGACGCAGGAGCAAGGCGATGAGGCGCTGGCGAATGGTGGTGAAGGAAAGCTCCTCGATGATGCCCACGAGGCGGCGGAGACGCGCGCCGACCATGGCGAGCATCTTGAGGGCGACCTCGGGATGCTCCATGCAGAATGCCTGGAAATCCTGACGCGAGATAAAGGCGATCTCGACATCTTCAATTGCCATGGCTGAGGCTGGGTAGCGCCCGTTATCGAAGACGGGCAGCTCGGCTACCGACTCGCCCGGCTGGTTGATGGCCAGCACCTGCTCGCGGCCGTTAACCGAGGTTTTGAAGATGCGGACCTTGCCGCTGGCGATGATGTGGAGGCCGTGGCAGGGCTCGTCCTCAGAGAAGAGCAGCTCGCCGCTTTTGAAATGCTTGCGGACAGTGCGCGCCGCGAGTGATTGAAACTCCGCGCGAGAGAGGCTTGAGAGCAGCGCGGTTCTTTCGAGGATGGTTACGAGATCGGGGCGGGCTGGACTCGTGCGACCGGGTGCCATGAGGAAGAGTTTAGCGCACGGCAAGGAATCCTGGCTGCGCGGTTATGGGTTCGCCTGATAACGCGTTCCCTCGGGGGCTAAAGCCCACGGTGATTTTGATGGGTTGTATCGACATATAGGGCGGAGAGAGCGTTCAAGAAAAGCGATTCCAAAAGAGCTAAAGACGGAGGCAGGCGAAAAACAACAGCAGATCCTTCGACTCACCACCCCCAAGCTGAAAAGCGCTTGGGGCCCCGTACGCTCAGGATGACAGGCCTCTTATTTATCAAGTATTTACACGATACCTATATGTCGATACAGCCTAGGTTGATGTACGGGCTAAAGCCCGTACCCTTCAGCCTGCGTCATTCGCGGCTGCAGGTTTATTGTTTCCAAGTGACTAAAGTCGCTGTGGTGCAGACGGGACTTGCTTAAGGTGAGTTCAGGAGATCATTATGACTAACCTTGCACAGACGGTTCGCGAGATTGCACTTGAGCAGCCCCACTCCATTCGCGTGTTTGAGCGTTTCGGGATCGACTACTGCTGCGGCGGGCGCATGCCGCTGGCCGAAGCGTGCGCGGGCAAGAAGATTGCGCTCGATGAAGTTGTGGCGGCGCTTAAAGCTGCAGCAAGCAGCGCAGCACCTTTGCCGGTTGACTGGTCCCAGGCTTCGCTGGGGACGCTGATTGAGCATATTGTCGCTACGCATCACGCGTATGTGAAGAGCGAGTTGCCGCGGCTGGCGGTGCTGGCCGAGAAGGTTGTGAAGCGGCACGGCGATACGCAGGCGCATTTGCCGGCGATGCAGAAGGCGCTGGCGCAACTGGACGAGGAGCTGATTCACCACCTGGGGAAGGAAGAGCACGTGCTGTTTCCTTATATCGCTAAGCTGGAAGCGTCGTTGACGTCAGGCGGGGCGCAACCGGAGGCTTGCTTTGGCACTGTCTCTCATCCCATCGCAATGATGACGAGTGAACACGATGCGGCGGGGTTGCTGCTTGCGGAGATCCGTAGGCTGAGCGGCGACTTCGCGACGCCTGTTGGAGCGTGTCCTACGTATCTCGCCTATTATGCCGGGCTGAAGGAGTTTGAGCAGGATCTGCATCAGCACATTCATCTGGAGAACAATATTTTGTTTCCGCGGGCGATTGCGATGGAAGCGGCGACGGTGGGGGCGGCGGCCTGAGGCTTGATTTGTCTTGCATGCTGCCGTTGAAGAAAGGCCCGGGCCTGAAGGCCGTGTTCATTGCCACTCTTTCCGGGGGTTGAAACCCCCGGCTCCCTCCGATTCACGGCGCGGCTAAAACCGTGCCCTTTCAAAGCACATTCTGTTTACGGATTCTTGACAGCGGATCGAATGCATTAGACGAGTTTGCGGTCCCAGGTTTCTAGGATTCGCTTGAATTCGAGCATGAACTTGCCGGAGTCTGCGCCGTCGATGAGGCGGTGGTCGAAGCCTAGGCAGTAGTACTGGACCGAGCGGATGGCGATGCTGTCAGCGCCTTCTGCGTCGGTGAGGACGACGGGCTCTTTGCGAAGGCCGCCGATGGCGAGGATGGCGGACTCGGGCTGGTTGATGATGGGGGTGCCGAACTCGCCGCCGAAGACGCCGGAGTTGGTGAGCGTGAAGGTGGAGCCGGAGATTTCGTCGGGCATGAGCTTCTTGGTGCGGGCGCGGAGGGCGAGGTCGGCGATGGAGCGGGCCAGATCGACGAAGCTGCGCTGCTCGGCCTGGCGGATGACGGGCACGATCAGGCCCCACTCGAGGGCGACGGCGATGCCGAGGTTGATGTTCTGGTGGTAACGGATAGAGCTGCCTTCAAGTGAGGCGTTGACGATGGGGAAGCGGCGCAGTGCCTCGATGGCGGCGGTGGCGATGAAGGGCATGTAGGTGAGGTTGATGCCGTTGCGCTCGGCGAAGGCGGCCTTTTCGCGCTGGCGGAGGCGGACGACGCGGGTCATGTCGATCTTGTAGACGGTGTGGACGTGAGGGCTGGTGCGGACGCTCTCGACCATGCGCTGGGCGATGATGGCGCGCATTTTGGTCATGGGGACAAGATCGCCTGGCACCTGCGGTGCGGCGGAGACTTCGGTTGAGTTCTGCGGTGCGCCACCGGGGCCGTACTGGCTGAGGTGGTGGAGGATGTCTTCCTTTGTGATGCGGCCGTTGGCGCCGGTGCCGGAGATCTGTCTTAGGTCGAGGCTGTTCTCTTTGGCAATGCGGCGGACCAGAGGCGAGGAGCGGAGAGGAAGGCCGGCGTGGACAGAGGGCGCGGGCGGGGCGGCTTGCTGCGCTTTGGGAGCGGGTGCGGAAGCCTGTGTAGCTGTGGGGATGGCGGTGGGTGCCGATGGGATTGAGCCGCCGATGACTGCTACGACAGTGTTTATTTCGACGGTGGCGCCTTCAGGGACCTTGATCTGGGTAAGCGGGCCGGCGACGGGGGCGGGGATCTCCGCGTCTACCTTGTCAGTAGAGATTTCAAAGAGCGGCTCGTCTTTTTCGACCTGGTCGCCAACCTTTTTGAGCCATTTGGTGATGGTGCCTTCGACGATGGACTCGCCCATCTGAGGCATTACGACATCGGTTCCGGCTGTGGCGGGCGCGGGAGAAGTCTCTGGCGCGAGTGTCGGGGCAGTGGGTTCGGCTGAGACTGGGGCTGCGCCGCCGATGACCGCGACTACGGTGTTGATGCCGACAGTGGCGCCTTCGGGTACTTTGATTTCGCTAAGGATTCCGGCGGCGGGCGAAGGGATCTCGGCGTCGACCTTGTCGGTGGAGATTTCGAAGAGCGGCTCGTCTTTCTCGACGCGGTCGCCTGGCTTCTTGAGCCATTTGGTGATGGTGCCTTCAACGATCGACTCGCCCATCTGGGGCATGATTACGTCGGTTGGCATGAGTCCTTCTCTCCGCGATTCGGGGATGCGCTTTTACGGGCGGCTCCTGCCGGATTATAAATGGCGGCGGCTTTTTGGGCTCTCAGGCCGGAGTGGGACGATCCTTTGTGTGCATGAGCCGTTTGACCTCGGGGGGAAGCTGGAGGGGTGTATCTTGCGCTGGGAAGGTTGGTTCTTTTGCGGCGGCGGCTTGGGCGCGGAGGGCTGCGAGGCTTTCGAAGGCAAGCACCTGCTGGCCGAAGACCTGGCCGAATTGGTGGGCGGCCTGATGGGCCAGGGATTCGAGAGTGGGCAGTTCGGCTGGCTTGGATCCTTCGCGGGCCTGCATCTCGTTTTTCAGGCTGGTGACGGGGCGGTCTGTGATGCCGCAGGGATTGATGAGCTTGAAGTCGCGTAGATCGGTGGTCAGGTTGAAAGCGAAACCATGAGAGGTAATGCCGCGGGAGACGTGAATGCCGATGGCGGCGATCTTGCGGCCTAGCCCTGCGGGCGGCAAAGCTTTGGTTGAGTTTTCTTCCTGGGGAAGGCCGCACCAGACGCCGGTTAAGCTGGGGATGCGTCCGGCGGGGACGGCAAAGACGGCACAGAGGCGGATGAGGGCTTCTTCCATCATGCGGACGAAGTCGACCGGGCCGAGACGGCCTCCGTTGGGGTTGCGCAGGCTGCGGAGGTCGAAGATGGGGTAGCCGACGAGTTGGCCGGGACCGTGGTAGGTGACATCGCCGCCACGGTTGATCTCGTGAAGGGTGATGCCGCGGCTGGCGAGGAGTTCGTCGGAGGCCAGGATGTTGGAACGGTGGGCGTTGCGGCCCAGGGTGAGGACGGGAGGGTGTTCGAGGAGGAGCAGGACGTTGTCGATGCGGCCCTGGAGACGGAGGTCGACCAGCTCGGATTGGAGGCGGAGGGCTTCGTCGTAGGGTACGCGGCCGAGATAGAGGTACTGAATCATGGCTGTCTTGATTGTAGAGTGAGCGCGAAGGGCGCATGGGAGGGCGGATGCGGTGCGAGGCCGGTTTCGCGGTACACTTGGGACTGGCAGGAGGACCGGGCGGTCGCTGCCGGAGGGTCACGCGAGTGAGTTCTCCGGGGGAGGAAAGTCCGAACTCCGCAGGGCAGTGTGCCGGATAACGTCCGGGACGTGGGCGTCAAAACCCATGGACGGCCAGTGCCACAGAAAAGATACCGCCTCGGTTACCCCTTTGGCCTAACGGCTCGAGGGCATCCCTGGAAACGCAATACCCGAGTTGACCCGGCTTGCCGGGTACGCTCGCCGTTGCGATAACTCCAGCGCCGGGGTAAGGGTGAAAAGGTGCGGCAAGAGCGCACCGCTCCGACTGTAAAGCCGGAGGCAGGGTAAACCCCACACGGAGCAAGACCAAATAGGGAGGGAAGCGCTGCCAGGAGTCAGGCGGCGCTCTGCATCGGCCCGATGCGGCAAGGCGGCTCTGGAAATTGCCGAAACCTCCGGGTAGGTCGCTGATGAACGTCCGCGGCGACGCGGCGTCTAGAGGAATGACCGCACACGACAGAATTCGGCTTATAGGTCCTTTTGCCGAAAATGAGAGCCCCGACTGGGAAGTTCCCGGCCGGGGCTCACCATTTTTTAGCGGGGTTAGCCGCGCTGGGGCGCGTGTTAGCGGTGCTGCGCACCGGTTAGCGGAGTTAGCCTTGGCGATGCAGCCGGCAAGGCTAACTCCGCCAACTCCGCTAGCGCCGCTAACTCCGCTCCGTTACGATCAATTCATGTTGAGAGTGAAGCTGTTGGAAGTGGGGGCGCGGGCGCCGGTGGTGGCGCATCCGGGCGAGGATTTGGGGTACGACCTGTTTGCGCTGGAAAGCGCGGTGCTTGGTCCGCGAAAAACGGTGCGGGTAAGGACGGGGATTGCTGTCGAGGCTCGTGAGCCTGCGACGGGGACTCCGCTGGGACTGCTGGTGCGGGACCGGTCGTCGATGGCTGCACGCGGAATTGCGACTACGGGCGGGGTGATCGATGCGGGGTACCGGGGAGAGATTCTGGTGCTGATGACCAACCTGGGCGAGACGGTTTTGGAGCTGAAGGCTGGGGAGAAGATCGCACAGATGATTCCGGTGCCGGTGCTGACGGGGGACGTGGAAGAAGTGGAAAGTCTGGAAGAGTCGGCGCGCGCGGCGAAGGGGTTTGGGAGTTCGGGCAGATGATGTAGCTTCTAGCTGTTAGCTGTGATCGCTCAACTTGGAAGGAGAATTCCCCATGATTACGATTCTCGGTGCCGGAGGCGCAATCAGCAACGAACTGGTCAAGCTGCTTTCAGACCGCAAACAGCCGTTCAGGCTTGTGGGCCGGCATCCTGCCTCAATGCCCGGCGCGGCCCAGGTTGTCTCTGCCGACCTCACCCAACAAGACCAGACTATCCGGGCCGTGGCGGGCTCCAGTGTCGTTTATTTGCTTGCAGGCCTGCAATACGACCACAAGGTGTGGGCGGACCAGTGGCCACGCATCATGGCCAATACCATCGAGGCGTGCAAGCGCGCGGGCGTAGGACTCATCTTCTTTGACAACGTGTACATGTACGGCAGGGTGGCCGGCGCCATGACAGAAGATACGCCGTTCAATCCGTGCAGCAGGAAGGGAGAAATCCGCGCGCGGATTGCAACCACCCTCATCAACGAGTGGAAGGTTGGCGGCCTCACTGCCATGATTGCGCGCGCAGCGGATTTCTACGGGCCGAACGCAAAGTCCGGCATACCGAACGTGCTGGTCTTCGAGCCCATGAGCAAGAAGCAGGTCGCAATGTGCCTGGCAGATGATTCCCTGCCGCACTCCTACACCTATACGCCGGATGCCGCGAAAGCTTTGCTAACGCTGGCTGCGAGTGAACCAGCTTGGAATCAGACGTGGCATTTGCCGACGGCTCCGCATGCTCTCACCGGGAAGCAGTTCATTACCAACGCAGCAGATGCGATGGGCGTGCCCCCTAAATACCGCGTGCTGAGCAGGCCGATGGTTCGCATCTTCGGATGGTTCAAACCGATGGTGGGTGAAGTGTATGAGATGCTTTACCAAAACGATTCGCCCTATCTGTTCGATTCATCGAAATACGCGAAGGCTTTTGGATTTTCGGGAACGCCGTATGCAGACGGGATTCGGGTGACGGCTGCGTCCTACGGGAAGACTGATTGACGAGTGTCTTTTCATCCCTGCCACAATGAAAACGGCGGTAGGACGGGGCACGCAATGCGTGCTGGAACTGGCGGCGGGTGGCGTGCGTATCCTTGATAGACATTAGCGAGGATTTCTGTGCTTTTGACCTGAGATGCAGAGGGCGGAGATTTCGTACACTGGGGGGACCAGGATAAAACCTGGTGGCGCGCCTGAAGTTGATTGCATAGCCGTTTTTGAGCGGCGGGCAATGCGGGGTGGGCAAGGAAAGCGGGACGATGCTATTCACTGAGGCAATCAAACTCGCGCTGCAATCGCTGTGGGGCAACAAGATGCGCACGGTGCTGACGCTGATCGGCGTGGTGATGGGCGTGTCCTCAGTGATCATGGTGATCACAATGGTGAACGGGGCAAACATGTACGTGGCGAACAAGCTGTCGAGCCACGGCGCCGACGTGTTTACGATTTCCCGGGCACCGAGTGTGATCATGGGACCGCAAGAGTATTTCAAGTATCAGAAGCGCAAGATTGTGCGTATCGAGGACTACGAGGCGGTGCGGGACAATTGCAGCGAGTGCACGGAAGTGGGCGCAACGCTTGACCGTTCGACGGGCGTGGTCTTCAATGGGCAATCGACTTCGGGAACCACGATGCACGGACTCACCTGGACGATGCTGGCGCTGAATAACACCGAAATCGCGCTCGGGCGCGGGTTTACCCCAGCCGATGACGACCACGGGGCGCATAACGTGATTGTGGGGTACGACATTGTGGACAACCTGCTGGGGCAGGGCGATCCCATCGGCAAGGAGATCCGCGTAGACGGGATTCCCTACACGATTGTGGGCGTTGGGGCACGGCTGGGCAAGGCGTTTGGGCAGTCGCAGGACAATTGGGTGGCCGTGCCGCTTACGACATACCAGCAGACCTACGGCTACAACGATTCGATTGACATTTATGCCCGCGCCAAAGGCGATGCGGCAACGATGGTGCGTGCCGAGGACGATGTGCGGGTGTTGATGCGCGCCCGCCGGCATAACGCTCCGGGCGCTGAAGATGACTTCGAGTTGGAGACCAACGATACGTTCATGGACCTATGGAAGCAATTCACAGCAATCTTTTTCGACGTAGTGGTGGGCATTGCTTCGATCTCGCTGGTGGTGGGCGGCATTGTGATTATGAACATCATGCTGGTGAGCGTGACGGAGCGGACGCGGGAGATCGGCGTGCGGAAAGCACTGGGCGCTCGGCAGCGCGATGTGCTGCTGCAGTTTCTGATTGAAAGCGCGACCATGGCTCTGACGGGCGGAGTGATTGGGGTACTGTGCGGCGTGGTGGCGGCGAAGCTGATTACGCTGATTATCGGATTTCCGACCAATGTGCAGTTGTGGAGTGTACTGCTGGCGCTTTTTGTCGCTGGGGCTACGGGGATCTTTTTCGGGGTTTATCCGGCGAGCAAGGCGGCAAAGTTAGACCCGGTGGTGGCGTTGAGGGCTGAATTGTAAGAGCAGTTGGAAGCTAGCAGCCAGGAGCTGCACTATGGCGCAAGGACAAACTGGCGAATCGGTGAAGATGGCCCTGGATACATTGAGGGCCAACAAAATGCGCTCGGGATTGACGATCCTGGGCATCGTGATCGGCGTGACGACGGTGATTACGATCTCATCGATCATCAACGGAATCAATAACCGCGTGACCGACTTTGCCGATTCGCTGGGTACGAATGTTTTCTGGATCTACCACCTGCCGTTCGGACCGCAGAAGCTGACCAGCGAACAACTTACGCGCAAGAAGCTGACGCTGGGCGACACGCTGGCGGTTCGCGATCTGCCTCACGTGGTGGCCGCGGATGCGAGCCAGACCTACATGAGGTCTTTCTCCGTCGGCGAGGTGAGCGTAAAGTACGAGGGCCGCAAGGTTGCCGGCTCCATCCTGGAGGGCCATACGGCCCAGGTGGCGGATGTGACGAATACGACGTTGCAGACGGGGCGGTTTTTTACCGACGGGGAGGACCAGAGCCACGCCAAGGTATGCGTGCTCGGACACGACACAGCAGATGAACTTTTTTCCGGAGGCGAGGATCCGATCGGCAAGGAAGTAAACGTGGAGACCGGCCTCTATACCGTGATCGGCGTGATGGACAAGCGCAAGCAGCCGTTTGGGAGCGGCAAGAACCCCAGGGACAATTCGATTCTTTTCCCGTTGGGCTCGTTCCATGACATGCATCCGGAAGTCTTAGATTTAGTAATCAACGCGAAGTACGACGACCCGAAAAACAAGGCGCTTGCGGAGGAAGAGATACGCGAGTTGCTACGCATCCGGCGCCATGTGAAGACGCAGGCCGACGATAACTTCGACATCTTCGGGCCGGACTCGCTGACGGAGCTCTGGGGGCAGATTACGGGCGGGCTGGTGGCGTTCATGATTGCCGTCTCGAGCGTGGGGCTGATGGTGGGCGGCGTGGGCGTGATGAACATCATGCTGGTAAGCGTGACGGAACGGACGCGCGAGATCGGCATCCGCAAGGCGATTGGCGCGACCCGGCGAACCATCCTTACTCAATTCACGACGGAGGCAATTACGCTGTGCGCGCTGGGCGGCGCGGTGGGCGTTCTGGTGGGCGCGATCATTACGTGGATCGTCTACTTTTTGCCCATCGGATTGCCGGCTACGCTCTCGACGATGTGGGTGATGATCGGGTTTGGAGTGTCGTGCGCGATCGGGTTGCTGTTTGGGATTTATCCGGCGTGGAAGGCGGCGAATCTGGATCCGATTGAGGCTCTCCGGTACGAATAAAGACAGTGGACAGTGAACATCTGAAAGCTGAAAGCTGTATTCTCAGCCTTGTGATGCCGCATGGTTTAGCTCTGGCTTTGGAGACGGTGACTACGGCGCTGACCGTGGCCGGGATGGGGTATTTTCTGGCGTCGATAGTGGCGGCGCGGGTGTACCTGCGCGAGCGGCGCGCGGGGCTGGCCAAGTTTGCGCCCGGCGTGAGCGTTCTGAAATCGCTGAAGGGGCTGGACCCCGGCATGCTGGACGCCTTCCGCAGCCATTGCCGGCAGAACTACGCGGGCGAGTTCGAACTGCTGTTCGGGGTTTCATCGCTGGACGACCCGGCTGTCGCGGCTGTGGAGCAGTTGAAGGCTGAGTTTCCGGAGCGAGCGATCCGGCTGATTGCGTGCCCGGAGAGGCTGGGGACTAATGGCAAGGTAAGTACGCTGGTGCAGCTCGAAGCGCACGCACGGCACGAATTTCTGCTGATCAACGACTCGGACATTACGGTGACGCCGCGCTATCTGGAGCGGGTGATGGGGTGCTTTGCGCCGACCCCTCAAGCCTCAGGGGCTAAAGCCCATGATTCTATTGCGGAGGTAACGTACGGGCTAAAGCCCGTACCCTTCACTGGAACGAGTGTTTCGGCTGGTTCTGAGGCTCGCAGCCTGGGATCGAAGCAAGTAGGGCTGGTGACGGCGCTGTATCGGGGGCGCTCGCATGGGACGCTGGGGTCGCGGCTGGAGGCGCTGGGCATTGCTACGGATTTTATGGCCGGGGTGTTGCTTTCAAAGTTGATTGAGGGCGGGCTGCACTACGGGCTTGGGTCGACGCTGGCGGTGCGGCGCGAGGCGCTCACAAAGGCCGGCGGGTTGCGGGCGCTGGTGGACCATCTGGCTGACGACTATGAGATGGGCGCGCGCGTGGCGAAGGCCGGCTACCGCGTGGCGGTCTGCGGCGAGGTGGTGGAGACGGGGATTCCGGCTTACCGCTGGAGGGATTTCATCGATCACCAGTTGCGGTGGGCGCGGACGGTAAGGGATGCGCGACCGGGAGGCTACCTGGGACTGATGGTGACGTACGGATTCGGGTGGTCGCTCTTGAATCTGGTGGCGAGCGGGTTGAGCCCGGTGAGTTTGTGGCTGCTGGGGTTGAGCTTCTTTTTGCGGCTGGCGCAGGCGATGGCCGTGGGGGCTGAGGTGCTGGGGGATCACCAGGTTCTGCCCAGCCTATGGCTGCTGCCGCTGCGCGACGTGGTGGCGATGGGGGTTTGGGTGGCGGGGTTTGCGGGGAATACGATTGTGTGGCGCGGGGAGCGGTTTGTGCTGAAGGATGGGAAGCTGGGGGGGTAGGTTTGGGCGTGCGTTCCGGGAGAAGGTCGTTCGCGGAATTCGGTCGCCTCTACGGGGCTTGTTGAATCGGATCGGGCTGTTTTCCCAGGACTGCGCTTGCCACCCCGCTTGCCACCCCAGCGACGAAGACCTGTCGCTGGGGACCCCGCTCCGCTTGTTCTGGGCTATTCTCGACGGCTCCCTCCAGGAGCGAATCAGGACGGCATGATGGATGGAAGTTGGTCGACTCCCAGGTCTCAAGAGCGAGACGTGGGTCTCTGACCGCATAACCTTGAGCTTTGGATTCATGCGATCCCAGGTCCCAGAATCGGGACCTGGGGCACCCGCAGTTGATTCGATGGCGGGCGGGTAGACACCCGATTTTCTGAGGGGCCGATTACTGCTGTCAGTCTCCGGTGGTGGTGACGGATTTGTCGTCGGCGCGGATGGAATCGGTGTCGATGGAGAGGCAGGCACCGAGTTCGTTGAAGTTTTTCTCCCAACGGGGACGGTCTTCGGCGGCCAATGCAGTGAGGGCGTAGGTGGAGGTGCGGAGGATCTCATACCAGATGTTTTGGGCCTGCCAGAGATTGGGCTCGAAGGGAAGCTCGACGAGGGTGCGGGCCAGGGCGAGGGCGCGTTCCAGCATCTCGAGAGAGCCAGAGGACATCTGCAACTCGACCATGGTGCGCTTCATGCGCTGATCGGCGATGTAAGAGAGGGTGGCCGTGTCGAGCGGGACCTGGTCAGCCTTGGCGAGGGAGAGAAAAGAACGCAGTTGGGCCTGGTCGATGGGATCGCTTTCCAGAGCGCGGCGGAGGCCGGCGTTTACGGCAAATCCTGCGGCTAGAGTGAGCGCGGGGGGCTTGGGCAGGCCGGCCTGGGAGAGATAGTGGAGCAGGCTGGCGTGGTCCTGGTAGATGGTGGTGAGGGAGTTTTCGATGTCCCAGAGCGTGGAGTTGAGGATGAGCTGCACGATGCGGCGCTGCTCGTCAGTGAAGAGCGAGGTGAGCGAGTAGTCGGCACGGCCGTAGTAGTGATCGAGCAGGCGAATGACTTCAGGGAAGTCGGCGCTTTGGACTTCAGTGGTGGCCTGGGCGGCAAAGGCCTCGAAGCCAGCGGCGTCGGCATCGCTGTAGGGCTTGACGGCTGCGGTGATGTTCTGGTCTCCGAAGTGGAGAACCGCAAAGGAGAAGGTCTGGCTTTGGCCGGTGATGGCACTGGCGATGTGGGCGCGGCCCATGGCGAGGCGTCCGCGGCCGGAGGTTGCGATGTCGTAGGAGACGCGGCGGACGTGGAAGCAGAAGAGGTCCGTCTCCTCGGCAAAGGAAGAGAAGACGGAACTGATAGCGTAGTGAGCCGCGACCTGCTCCAGTTGCAGTTCCATGGTGTCGACGCACTTCTTGTAGATTTGCGCGCCGTCGCCGGCGCTGGGTACGTTGGAGTGGGCTTCAGCGAGGCGGGCGAGAAAATTGGGCTCAAGCGAGGCGGCCTGTTCCGCAAAGAGGCCCCGCGCCAGTTGGAGCACGCGCGCGGCGTAGGCGATGATCTGCACGGTTTCTATGCCGGAGATGTCGTCGAAGAACCAGCCGCAACTGGTGTACATGAGCTGGGCATGACGCTGCATTTCCATCAGCTCGAGGGCGCGGACGCTCTCTTCGCCAGAGAGCGTGTGGCTGGCATGGATGCTGAAGAAGCGCGCGATGGAATCCTCGCTGCGGTCGAGGACGACGCTGATGTAACCGTCACGCGCCTCCCAGACATTGCGGAAGAGCATGGCGCCCTCCTGCTCGGTGAGCGGGGTCAGGGCATCGCGGAGTTCATCGAGGGCCTGGCGGAGCGGGGCGCGCCACTGCTGATTGAAGCCAGGCTTGCCGCCGTTGCAGCCGCAGTTGGAGCGCCAGCGCTCAATGCCATGGGCGCAGCTCCAGGAGGTGTTGTCGACGATTTCGCACTCGTACTCAGGGGGGAACTGCTCAAGGAAGCTGGCGTAGTTGGTGAGCTTGACGGTTTTGTCGGCTTCAAGCAGGCGCAGGGCGTAGGCGAGAGCCATTTCACCGTGCCTGTGATGGTGGCCGTAGGACTCGCCATCGGTGGCGACGTGGACCAACTGCGGCTGGGCGGTGTCTTTGAAACCGGACTTGAGGCGGGCGGCGAAGTTTTCGCCGGAGTTGAGAAGACCTTCAAACGCGATGGCGCGCGAGGCGGGGCCGTTGTAGAAGAACACGGCGATGGAGACACCGGACTTGAAGCGCACCAAATAAGGGTGGGTGGTGTCGACGCTGGCGTCGGGAGTGTCGGTCCAAGGGGTGCTGTCGTTGTCGGCGGCGTCTTTGAGCGGGCGAATGCGCTTGCACTGGTGAGGCGCGAGGAGCGTGAATTTGATGCCGTGCTGGGCGAGCAGTTCGAGGGAGTCTGCGTCGGCCGCGGTCTCGGCAAGCCACATTCCTTCGGGCGGGACGCCGTAGTTGCTTTCGTAGTCGGCGATGCCCCAGCGGATTTGGGTGATGCGGTCGCGGCGTCCGGCCAGGGGCATAATCATGTGGTTGTAAACCTGCGCCATGGCGGAGCTGTGATCGTGGTAGGATTTGCGGCTGCGGCGCTCGCCGTCAAGAATCATGCGATGGGTGCGAGGCGCGTTTTCCCTGAGCCAACTGAGGAGGGTGGGACCGAAGTTGAAGCTGATGCGTGCGTAGTTGTTGACGATGCGGGTGATGTGGTTCTTGATGTTGACGATGCGGGCGGCGCCGTTGGGGGCGTAACACTCCGAGCAGATGCGCTCGTTCCAGTCGTGATAGGGCGCGGCTGTGTCCTGAATTTCGACCGTCTCCAGCCATGGGTTTTCACGCGGGGGCTGGTAAAAGTGACCATGAATGCAGACGAAGCGTTTGGTGGCGGCCATGAAGTTTCCCATCGCGGATCGGCATTGCAGAACGAACCGCCCGCTCTGGTTATTGTAGGCTCGACCGACCGGCGAGAGGGGTGCCTTTGGCTAAATCGCAGGCACGCCACAGGTACCAACTGGCCACGGAACGGAACGGCGCCCAGCGTTTTCCCCTTTTGAGAAGGACCTCAGGTTTGGGCAGGTCTTCGGCGGCAAGAGGGCGTGTTTTGGGCACGCGCTGGAAGGTAAGGGCGAAACCTTTGCGGACACCGTAGTCGGATACGGGCAGGACGTCAGGGCGGCCCATGCGAAAGATGAGGAGCATTTCGACGGTCCAGGGGCCGATGCCGCGCACGGCGGTGAGGCGCTCGAGGATTTCAGCGTCGGACATTTTGCGGATAGCGGCGTGGGTGGGGACGGTGCCGTCGAGGGCGCGGGCGGCGAGGTCGTGGAGAGCCTTGATTTTGTTTCCGGAAACGCCGGCGGCGCGGAGGGGTTCGTCGGGCGTGTCGAGAAGGAGTTGGGGGGCGGGGTCGCCGCCGAAGTACTCGCGGACGCGGCGGTGGATGGTGGCTGCGGCCTTGCCGTGCAACTGCTGATAGAGGATGGACTCGATGAGCGATTCGAAGGGCGAGGGCGCGGGGTCGAGGCGGAGCGTGAAGGGGCCGGCGCGGTCGATGAGGAGGGCGAGTTTGGGGTCGGCGGCTTTGAGATGGGCTACCGCTTCGGCGGGGTCGAAGGGGAGTTTGCGGCTGCGGCCGTTGTTGATCATGGGAGGAGTTTACCGCAGGGGGCAGAAGAGGCGCGCGGCTCGGTAACAATGGAAGGCCAGAGTACGGGCGGTTCAGAGTACAGACTTCCAGGGAAGGTCGGGAGTCTGCGTTCTTTCGTATTGCGCGGGAAACGCGGCGGCCGAATGGGAAAAAGTTCATGAGAGTTTCATGGTGGGCCTGGCGGGCAGAGAGTTTTGATGGCGATACGCGCGCGCGGCCAGCGCTTGTACCATGGAGTGAAGAGACGGAACAGGAGCACAGAAGACCATGAAGATGCGGCCGGGAACACAGACGGGATTTCTAATGTGCGGCAAGGAATGGATCGACGGGGAAGCGCTGGAAGTGCGTTCTCCGTGGGACCAGGGACTGGTGGGGCGAGTGACCGTGGCGACCAGAGCCGATGCGCGCCAGGCCGTGAACCACGCCGTGGCGAGCCTGCGCCGCACGCGCGCGCTGCCGCGCTGGAAACGGAAAGAGATACTTGAAGACGTGGCCGCGGCGCTGATTGAACAGAAGGAGCGGTTTGCGCAACTGATTGTTGCCGAGACGGGCAAGCCGGTGCGGCAGGCGCGGGGCGAGGTGGATCGCGCCGTGGTTACGTTCAAGACCGCATCCGAAGAGGCGACACGGCTGGGCGGCGAAAGTCTTCCGATGGATTTGACGGAAGGCAACGAGGGCAGCTGGGGACTGTTACAGCGTTTTCCGGTAGGGCCGGTGTTGGCGATTACGGCGTTTAATTTTCCGTTGAACCTGGTGGCGCACAAGGTGGCGCCGGCGCTGGCGGCGGGCTGTCCGGTGATTCTGAAGCCGGCGCCGCAGACACCTTTTACCGCGCTGGCGCTGGGCGAGGTGATTCTGAAGGCGGGCTGGCCTGATGAGGCGCTGGCGGTGTTGACGCTGAACAATGCCGACACTGCGTGGCTTGCCGAGAAGGAAGACCGGGTGAAGCTGGTGAGCTTTACGGGCTCGTCGAAAGTGGGCTGGGAGCTGAAGGCGCACTCCGGGCGCAAGCGCGTGCTGCTGGAGCTGGGCGGCAACGCGGCGCTGATTGTGCACGAGGACTGGCCGGATCTGGATGAGGCGGCGATACGCACCACGCATGGAGCCTTCGGATTCGCGGGGCAGTCGTGCATCAGCGTGCAGCGCGTGTTTGTGGACCGGAAGATCTTCCAGACTTTTTTGTGGAAGGTAGTGGAGAGTGCGGCGAAGCTGGTGCCGGGCAATCCGTCGGATGAAGCGACGGAGATAGGTCCACTGATCCGGCAGAGCGAAGCCGAGCGCGTGGAGATGTGGATAAGTGAGGCCGTGGCAGGCGGAGCCAAGCTGGTTGCAGGCGGCGAGCGCAATGGCTCGATGGTGACACCGGCGATCCTGACAGGAACCAAGCCCGGCATGAAGGTACGCGACGAAGAGGTCTTCGGGCCGGTTGTCGCGATTGAGCCCTACGATGACTTTGAAGAAGCGCTGGCCGAGGTGAACCACTCGAAATATGGATTGCAGGCTGGGCTGCTGACGCGCGACGCAGGGAGGATTTTGACAGCGTATCGCGAGCTTGAAGTGGGCGCGCTGATTGTAGGCGACTCACCGAACTGGCGACTCGATCCGATGCCTTACGGCGGAGTGAAAGAATCAGGGCTGGGGCGTGAAGGTATCCGCTTCGCGATGGAAGAGATGACGGAACCGCGCATGCTGGTGATGACGGGAATTGGATAGAGCCAGGTCCGCGGCGCGATCAAGATAGTTAGCTGTACGATGGTGATTGTTGTGCCGTGCATAGATACAATACCAGCGCGGCAGGATGACAATCGAGGATCGTTGTCATCCACCGTGCAACTATGCGCCGTAGCGAGAGCAGGGAGCCTGTTTGCTTGCGTTGCGTTCCTGGTTCATGGGCGAACCAGGTGCGACGCGATGAAGATAGAGTGATATCTATTACGGTTCTTATTTGCTCTTGGTCTTGGCCTTTTGGGCGGCCCAGCGCTTGCGCTGCGCATCGCCAATCCGCTTGCGGGCTTCGGGGCTGAGTACCCGCTTCTTCTTTCTCGCAGCCTTTGCAGGGGCCTTCTTTGCTACTGGTTCAGCGACGGCCACCTCAATGGTTCCGAGGCCGGAAAGGAGAGAGCGAACTTGCTTGAGACGCGCGATTTCCGCGTCAATTTGGGAGAGGATAGAGTCAGTAGCCATAAGACAAGAATAACTTAGAAAGCTACTTTTGCACAGTTTTGAAGATGACTCAAAATGACGAACAGGTGGATGATAAGTGGATGACCTTACAGCCTAAAGAGAAGGGATTGGGCTTGCAAAAGCGCAATTTAGTTAGTGACGCTCACTTATAAAATACCTGATTGTGGCTTGCCAGTACCGTGACTGGATAAATTTGTCCTATCCCAGGTCCCAAAAGCGGGACCTGGGGCACCCGAAGTTGGTGGCCACGATTACTAAATCAAGCGGTCACGGTACTAGCAGTCTTATCTTCAAAAGTACGGTCGAGGACACACAAAAGGGACGGCCCGATGGAGGCTGTCCCTTTTGTATGTTTGATAAGTGGAACCGAGTTCCTGGAAAAACTACTGTAGAAATAGATTGGCGCTAGCTGGCGACTGCTACCGAGGCGCGGCGCCAGGCGTAGAGGGGGAAGTGGTTGGCCAGCTCGGCGACTTCTCCGCGAATGCGATCGAGGGCTGCATCGTCGTTGCGCAGTTCGAGGGCCTTGGCGATCCAGGCGGCGATGATGCGCATCTCGGGTTCCTTCATGCCGCGCGTGGTGAGCGCGGGCGTGCCGACGCGAATGCCGGAGGGCTTGAGCGGAGGATTGGTGTCGTAGGGAATGGAGTTCTTGTTGACGGTAATGCCGGCCTTGCCGAGGGCGAGCTCGGCTTCAGAACCGAGGATGCCTTTCTGGAAGACATCAACGAGCATAAGGTGATTGTCGGTGCCTCCGGAGACGATGCGGAAGCCGGCCTCTTGCAGGCCCTTCGCAAGCACTTGTGCATTGGCTACGATTTGCGCAGCGTAGGTGCGGAACTCCGGACGCAATGCTTCGGCGAAGGCAACCGCCTTGGCGGCGACGATGTGCACGAGCGGGCCGCCCTGCTGTCCGGGGAAGACGGCTTTGTCGACGGCGGCGGCGAGCGCCTGACCGCAGAGGATGAGGCCGGAGCGGGGGCCGCGCAATGTTTTGTGCGTGGTGGTGGTGGTGATGTGTGCATGCGGCACGGGCGAAGGATGAACGCCGCCAGCGACGAGGCCGGCGATGTGGGCCATGTCGAAGATGTAATAGGCTCCGACTTTGTCGGCGATCTGGCGCATACGGGCGAAGTCCCAGAGGCGGGGATAGGCGCTGCCGCCGCCGATGATGACCTTGGGCTTTTCGCGCACGGCGATCTCTTCGAGCTCGTCATAGTCGATGAGCTCGGTGTCGCGGCGGACGTGGTAGAAGGTGGGGCGGTAGAGCTTGCCGCTAAAGCTGAGCTTGTGTCCGTGGGTGAGGTGGCCGCCGTGAGCGAGGTCGAGGCCGAGGATGGTGTCGCCAGCCTCGATGACCGCAGCATAGGCCGAGGCGTTGGCTTGGGAGCCGGAGTGAGGCTGCACGTTGACGTGCTCGCTGCCAAAGATCTGCTTGGCGCGGTCGCGGGCGAGATTTTCGACGATGTCGGCGTATTCGCAGCCACCGTAATAGCGGCGGCCGGGGTAGCCTTCGGCGTATTTGTTGGTAAAGACGGAACCGGCCGCCTCGAGCACTGCTTCGGAGACGAAGTTTTCGCTGGCAATCATCTCCAGCCCCTCGTGCTGGCGGAGGGTTTCGTGGTCAACAGCGGCGGCGACTTCGGGGTCGGCCTGGGCGAGGGTGAGAGACATGCGATCGGTCATAAGAGAATTTTACGGCATTTCGGGATTGATGAATCTCTGAATACGCGATGCGGTGCGGCAAATAGTCTGTTGCAGGTTGGGAGTGGGTTTGTACCGGGCGGAATCTGCTATTGTTTCGGATAAATGATCGAGAAAATTGTGGGCGCGCGATGGGTTGGGGTTGTCGCGGTGGCGATGATTGCGTCGGCACTGCTGTCGGCGGGGCAGATGGCAGGTTCGCAGCAGGCGGGGATTGACGCGGCTTTGCTGGCGAGGGCGAATGCAGGGGACGCGGCGGCTGAGGTGGCTGTGGGCGAGAGCTACGCGGCGGGGACCGGAGTGGCGCGGGATAGCAAGCTGGCGGCGGAGTGGTACCAGAAGGCGGCGGAGAAGGGCGATGTAAACGCGGAGCTTCACCTGGCGGCGCTCTATCGCGATGGTGGCAAGGGGTTTCCGCGCGACATGGCGCAGGCAGCGGCCTGGTATCAGAAGTCGGCCGAGCAGGGAGATGTGGGCGCGCAGGGAACACTGGGGACGCTCTACTCGATGGGGCAGGGCGTCGAGCAGAATTATGTGGAGGCCTATTACTGGCTGGATCTGGCGGCGGCGGTGAAGGGGCCAAAGCAGGCGCAGTATGCCGCTAACCGGCAGATGATCGGAATCCATATTACGGCGGATGAGTTGGCAGCGATTCAAGAGCGGGAGGCCACGTGGAAGGCGGCGCATCCGCGGGTGGGTGCGGAGTAGTGGACTGCCGCGGAATCTGAATGCGGTGCGCTAGCTGGAGACGGCTTGCTCTTCGACTTCTGCTTCGTGCGGAGATGTAGCGGGGGCGGTTAGGCCTGAGGCCTTCTCTTCGCGCAAGGCCTTGAACGCCCGATAGACAAACGAGCCCATGTACCAGCCGTCGATGAACTTGTAGGGTGTTTCGCCGGTGGTGTAGTGGCCGCAGGGGAGCACGCGCGGCTCGAAGTTGAGGCCGTAACGGCGGAAGGCATCGACCACCTTGAGCGAGTACTCCTTGGGGAAGGTGAGGTCGTAGTTGGCGTAGACGAGCAAGACCTTCTTGCGCGGGCCACCGGCTTCTTCGCCGACGATCTTCGGGTAGTAATAGCAGGGGCTGACGGCGGCCCACAAAGCGCGTACGCGGTCTTGCGTGAGGCCGGCCTCTTCAAGAGCCTGCTGGACGTGGCGGGTGCTTTGCCCTGCCCAGGCGACGTCGCCAAATGCCGTGGAGGCGTGGTTGAAGGCGTTGACGCGGATGCGGGGATCGTGGGCGGTGGCCATGTAGGCGTAGCAGGAGCCGAGACTGGTTCCGAGGACGCCGAAGTGCTCGTAGCCCTGCGCCTCGAGCCAGTCGATGCAGCAGCGGATGTCAACGACAGCCTGGCGGCAGGCCATGAGGGTGCGGCCGATGTTGGCGCTGACGGCGTAGTCGGAACGCTCGAGCTCGGCGGGACGGCGGATGTCGTGGTAGGGCATGGAGAGGCGCAAGGCCGAGATACCCATTTTATTGAAGATGGTGCAGAGGGAGTTGTGGCTGAAGCCGTCGGAGTTCCACTGCGGGAGCACCACGATGGCTTGTTTGGGGCGCGAGGGGTCTTTATGCTCCGGGGCGGGATACCAGCGGGCGTTGACCAGGTCGTTTTCCGGGTAGGGCGTACTCTCGGGCGAAGTGAAGCGCAGAAACTGGGCGGGCTCGAGTTTTCCCTCGGCAGCTTTGCGGCGGATTGCGGCGTCCTGGGCGAGGGTTTCCGGGCGGACGTTGGTGGGAAATAGCCGCGGGTGGCGCTCTTCAAGGCGGAAGTCGGTAGGCCGTTCGTAGCCGAAGAACTGGTCGCTGTGGCGGATGAGGAGTTGGTTGATGCGAACCATGGCGGCTTCGGCGGCGGCCTGGTCGTGGAGCACCTCGGGGCCGGGCAGGGCGGAAGCGAAGCCGTGGCTCTCAAGAAAGGGAGTGAGCCACTCGAAGCCCCACTCGAGCGGACGCACCACGCGGTTTTCGTCGCGCGTGGTCAGCCGCGTTTCCCACTCGTACATCCAGCGTGCATACCATTCTTTAATCATCGAGATACTTCAATTTTATCAGCGCGGGACGGGCGGGAGATTGAGTGCGGCGATTCGGAAGTCAGGCGGGCTTGTTTCCGCGCAACTTCGACACCTGCATGGCGACCAGCCAGCCGAGGCTGAGCAGCGTCAAGAGCACGATGATTCCCTGGGAGATGACGCAGTAAAGACACCAGACCTGCAGAATGTCTTTTTCAACATGGGTGAGATAGAGAGCAAACCCCAATCCGACGAGCATGGCTGCCAGAAGCAAGGAGCGTCGGCGGGCCAGGGCTAGCAGCGCCAAGGCCAGGTAGCCTGCGATGCCGAGGGCTGCCACCGGAATGTGTTCGATTTCTGCGTAGGAACTGTGGTTCACAATGCCGCAATCCCAGCGCTCGTTGATGGAACAGGGCTCGGTGCCGGTGGTGTAGTGAACCTGAAGGGCGAGCGCGGAGACCACGACGCCGGCGAAGGCTAAGATTGCAATGAGAAAGCGCATAGCTGTTGGCTTGATTCTAGCCGATGGACCCGCGCCGGGCAGGGTAGGATGAACGCATGAGCCAGACCGAGACCGAGAGCGGAGACCGTCGCGTAGCATTTTTTGGCGGCAGCTTTGACCCGCCGCATCTGGGCCATCTGGCTGTGGCGCGCGCGACCCGCGCGGCGCTGGGGCTGGATACGGTGCTGTTTGCGCCGGTGGGAGCGCAGCCGCTGAAACCGGCTGGCTCGACGGCTGGCTATGAAGACCGCTTGGCAATGACGCGGCTGGCGGTTGCCGGAGAGCCGGGATTTACGGTTTCGCTTGCGGATGCGCCCAAGACCACAGGTGCTCCCAACTACACGCTGGAGACTCTGGAGAGGATGCGGGCGGAGCTGCCGGCGGGGTGCGGACTTTATTGCTTGATGGGCGCCGACTCGCTTGCCGGGCTGCGTGAGTGGCATCGGGCGGCTGAAATTCCTTTTGTTGCGCCTTTGATTGTGGCCTCGCGTCCGGGACAGGGCTTGAACAACCTGCAGGCTCTGCTGCCGGCGGGTTTGACGATGGAGACGGCGGTCTGCGCGGAGCTGCCAGCGTCGGAGATTGAGGTTCGGTGCTATGCGCTTGTGAATGCAAGCGGGCAGCGTACGGCCTTTTACCTTCTGCCGGGGCTGGATGTGGAGATTAGCGCATCGCAGATCCGGGAGTCGGCGCGGACCGTTGATGGGGGCTTGGGAGCGGGTCATGCGCTGCTGCCGGATGCGGTTTCTGCCTACATAAGGGCGCATGGGTTGTATCGATAGAGCCGATCTTGATTGCCGGGCCAGTGAGGAAGAGATACGATTGGGGTTGGAGAGCATATCTACCGAATGACAGAATCTAAAGCGCACCAGCAAACGCGCATTCTCGTACAGGCCGCAGCCGCAGTCTGTGAAGACAAGAAGGGTCAGGACACCCGCATACTCGAGTTAGACCCGATCGACTCGGGGCTGTCTGACTTCTTCCTGGTTACGTCCGCCAGCAACGATCGCCAGGCTGTCGCGATTGCCGATGAGATTGAGGCGCGGCTGAAGCGCGAGTTCGGCGCCTACGCGCACTCGGTCGAAGGTCGGCGGAAGGGCGATTGGATTCTGCTCGATTACGTGGACTTTGTGGTTCACGTGTTTCTGGCCGAGCGGCGCGCGTTCTATGACATTGAGCGGCTGCGCAAGTCGGCACGGCCGTTGACACCGGCGGAGTTCGACGCTGAGCTGAAGGCCGCGCTGGCGGAGAAGACAATTGCGGTCCGCAAGAAGGCGATCGGCAAGGCTAAGCCGGCGGTGAAGGCGAAACCGGCGGCAAAGAAGGCTGTGGCTGCCGCCAAGCCGAAGAAGGCCGCGAAGAAGACGGCAGCAAAGAAGACGACAGCGAAAAAGGCGCCCGCCAAGAAAGCAGCCGTGAAGCGCGTCTCGGCTAAGAAGTAGCGACGGTCGTTCTGCGCCTCGTACAGGCGCACCTTTATTTCTTCAGATTGGCCGCGAGGGTACGTACCTCGTTTGCCCGATTCGTGTTCCCGGTCGCCTGGCACGCGTCTGCCAAGGCATTGTAGAGATCGACGCTCGGAGACTGCAGAATAATCTGCGCCTCCAGCATGTGCACGACGGCCTTGGGGTTTCCGATTTTGGTGAGGGCCGCGGCAATTGCGAGCAATGTCGATGGGGTGGCTGCGGTCTTGGCGAGAACCGGCGCCTGGCTTAACGCCGCCAATTGGTCGGTCATTCCCTTGCGCGCGAGCAGAGCGGCCAAATTGTCGAGGGGACGCATGTCGGACGGGCCTTCCGCCAAGGCGCGCTTGTAGGCGGCCAGAGCTTCATCATCCGAGCCCTGGGCCTCAGCTGAAAGACCACGCTTGAAGTCGTCCGTTACTTCTCCGCCGGGTTCCGCGGGGCCAAAGGCCGTCCAGGAATCAACGAACTCAGCTATTGGGCCTACATGCAGATTCAGCGTGGCGTACACGGTTCTTTGTTCACCTTCCCGGCTCGCGCTGACAACCACTTTGTAACTTCCGGGCATCAAGGCTGAGGTGTCGAGGGTGTGTCCGGTGAGCAGATTACCGGCCTGGTCGCGGTTGCCGGCATCCACGTCTTCATTGTCCTGCGCGGCGTCGCTGTGAGCAGCGGCGATGGACCCGAAGACGTAGTGGAGGTGGATTTTTTCCGGCGTGGACGGCGCATCGGCAGTCTTTGGATCGAGCCAGAGTTGGAAGACCAGCGGGAGCTTATCTCCCTGACGCAAGAACGCATTCTGCGCGCCGAGCGGAGTAAAGCGGAGTCCTGTGATGCTGAAGGGGAGCTTGCCCTGCGGGTCAGTGATGGGCGAAGGCGCTGTGTAGGCCAGTAAGGCAGAGAGCGCAAGGTTCTGGCTTTTTATTTCGGGCACGGTGACAGTGGCATGTTGCCGCAAGGCTGTGTGCGTCGCGTTGTTGGTGAGCGTCGCAACAATCGTGTAGTTTCCCGGCGCGAGGGGGACTCGGGCCTCGGCGACAAAGCGTTTCTTTCTCGCCGCCTCCGCCTGGGTCTGGGTCAGATTGCCTGTAAGGGGATCTTCCTGTACGTAGACAGGCTTCTTGTCGGCGGTCAGGACCGTGGTGCGGAGGTCGAGGTCGTAGTAGAGGCTTCCGTCCGGACGTTTTCCAACGATGCCGGGATCGGGAATGGACGCACGCAGCAGGTAGTTGAGCGTCGCGCGGCCCTGCGCATCGCGAAACACGTTGTAGCCGATTGTCGCTTCCTGCTCGCCGATGAGCAGGCTCATGGTGACGTGCTCGCGGGCGCGGTTCAAATTGAGCTGCTCTTGGGTAATGGGATTGTCTGGCAGGCCAGCGATGGTGCTCAGCAACATATCTGAGGACATATTGGGCTGGTAGTCGTCGAAATTCACCGACTCTCCCGGAATGAGCGTGAGGGCAGTGGTGGCGACCTCGTTTCCTAGGGATTTTCGCAGGATGTCGAGGCTTTTCTTTTGATCGTTCATTGCCTCGAGCGTGGCAACGAGACGGGCTGGACCATCCTGGTTTGGAGAGTAGAGCGCAAAGGGTTCGCCGGGGCTTCGTTTGTAAAACACGATGTTAAAGTAAGGCGGCATGGCGCGGCTTGGAGACTCATAGAACCAGATCTGCAAGGGCCGCACGTTGCGAGCCGATAGGTAGGAGACTACCTGTTTGGGAGCACCGAGGATGATATAGATGCGTCCCTGATCGCTTCGCCAGCCATCCTGCCGCGCAACGCTGCCGTAGTGCTCGTTCGCATAGGCCAGGCGGCGATAATGCTCATCTCTGTAGCTGTTCGATTCGGAGCCTGGATCGGGATTGCGAATCTTCCAGAATGCCTCAATAAAGCTATCGCGTTGAGCATCGGAGGTTAAACTCAGGAATTGCTTCTTCTCACTGCTGTCGATGATGTAAGTGACCTCTTCGTTGAGCCAGTGGCGATAGCGCGGAGAGAGATCTTTGGAGCGGTCGGCCGCATGCAGAAAGGGGAGGAGACAGAACAGAATCAGAAGACGAGCGAACGCGGTGGAGAATTTCGTATTCAAGCGAGAAGACTCCGAATGAAATAAAAAGGGGAGAGAGTGAGCCTCTCTCCCCTCTGGTTATATTCTATCAACTTCTAGAATTCGAAGCGGATGGTTGCACGGGCGTAGAACGGTCCCTGGAAGTTGGTTGGGCGACCGTAGTCCGTGTTCAGTTTCGGCGTATTCCCAACGACCGGGGTGACGGCTGCCGGCTGCTGCGTGTACTGAACCTTGCCTCCGATGGGTTGTGAGTTGGAGACATTGATTGCATCCAGGCCCAGTTTCAGCACCTTGTCTTCGTGGAGGTGAAGAGCATATTCACCCTTTAAGTCGAGTTGGGCAGATGCGGGAGTGCGGCCCGCCGCGCCACGTCCACCGAGCGGAACCTCACCCTGGTTCAGATAGATCGGGTGATCGCCCAGAAAGCTGAGAGGAACGCCTGATTGTCCGCGGAGAGCGATGCCGGTCGTAAGCCCCTTGGCAAAGTGGACGATCGGACTATCCGCGCCAACCGTGTAGCTCAGGAACATGTTGCCTACCGCGCGCCGGTCGGTGCTCAGGTAACCCGGCCTGAATTGATCGCCCAGGAGGTTCAACTGGCCAGCCGTAAAGTCGAACAACGAGCTGATGCCAGGGTCGGACTGACCGTTGTCATTGCGGTAGGCGCCTTCATAGTTGCCCCAGAGATTGGCGAACCGATAGTTGACCGCCGCAAGCCAGTGATTGCTGAAACGCTTGTCGATCTCCAGTTCGAGGGCTTGGTAGTGGCGCGAAGGGTCCACAAAACCGTCCGGCTTACCATCGCCCGGGCCGGCATCCATCGTGGACAGGTTCAGGAAGCAGGCGCCACCGAGAGGCGTGTTGTTCCCATCGACAAAGATGCCGCCAGCCGAGTAGTAGGTGTCATTGCTGGGGATGGCCTTGCTGCCGGGATTGCCGGGGCTTGGGGGCACTGCCGCGACCGGGGGTGTGCAACCCGTTACCGGGGCCTGATAGATCCAGCCCTTTTGGCCCGCGTTGGGGTTGGCAGCGGCCCACTGCGCGGAGGTGTAGGTGACTTCCTGTTCGTTGACCGCGATATCCGTCTTGGAGTTCGGATTGGCGATGCCGCCGTTGTAATTGCTTCCAATCGTCGAACCTTCCGGCGACTGCGAGCCAATGTCCTCGATGATGCGTGCCAGTTTGCGATCAATGTAGCGCGCCTTGAGCACCACCCCGCCCTTGATTTCACGCTCGACACCGAAGACCATCTCGTTCTCGTACTCGGCCTTAGTTCCAGGAATAATGCCTTCGCCGGTTGAAGAAGAGAAGCTCGGACCACCGAAATTCGAAACGGCTCCGCTTGTGGGGTCGGTGCTCTTGGGCATGCCGTTCAGGTTATGGGCATTGTCAGGAACGACGACCAGCGCGCCGTTTACGATTGTTGGGGCAAAGACGTAGCCGGTATCGTCCTGTTCGTTGCCAAGCTGACGGTTGGCCGCATCCAGCGGCATAGCCCAGAAGTTGCGGCCATAGTTGAAGAAGATCTTGCCCTTGCGATCTGCGAACGGATCGAAATTGACGCCGATGCGGGGCGACCAGTTCCCGCTGAAGACATAACTCATCACTGTTCCGGCAACGCGCTCCTGTTCCCAGCGCAGGCCAGCATTCACAGTAACAAAACGATTCATCGCCCAGGTGTCGTCGCCGTAGGCAGCATGGTACCGTTCGAGGGAGTTTACATTCAGTCCAACATAAGTGCCGCGGCTTTCTGACGCAAAGACCCGCATGCCATTCCATACCGGGCACTGAGTGCAGGTGGCGTCGGCCAGGTTGCTCTGATTGATCGCTGTCAGCGTGAACTGAGCATTGGTCTGGGCTCCGGCCACTTTCGAGGGAATATTCGAGAAAAGAGTGTTCAAAGCTGTTCCGCCCGCATTCTGATTAGGAATGGTGAAGAGGGGTCCGGAACGGAGCGGCTGGTAGAGGAACTTGGTGTGGTCGTAGGAATAGCCCACCGACAAGGTATGCTCACCGAGGAAATGGGCCGTCTTCTGGGTGTTCAATATCAGGCTGTAGGTGCCTTCTCTAGACGGTGCATAGCCGCCGAAACCGGTGTTGACTGTCGAGCCCGTGCCCGCTGCCACCAACGATTGGTCGGCGATCGAATACTGGTTCAGGGTCGGCGTTTCTGTGAAGTGGTCGTAGTTGTAGGTGTACGACGCATCCATGACCCAGGTGGGAGTGATGGTGACGCTGAGGCGCCCCAAAGTATCGCGCGATCCCCACTGGTAGCTGCTGAGCGTGGAAGGGATATTGGGCGTGGACAGCGTGTTGGGAATGCTGTTGTGGCGGGAAGGATCGCCAAAGCTCGCCGCTTCAAACTGGATTTTCGGGGTGAGGTTAAAGGTTAGCTTCCCGGCCCAGCTCACTGCCGTGGTGCTGTAGGCAAATGGACCGTGAGTGACAACTGGCGCGCCTGCCGCGGGTGCGCCAGTGTAGGTGAAGTTGGGATTGGCGATGTTGATGTTCTGGTCAAGTGCGGGGTTGAAGGCTCCGAAGAAGAAAATCTTGTCGCGGAAGCCAGGAACGTAGCCGCCAAACTCGAGTGCCATATCGTAGTGAGGGCTGGAAAGAGTGGCGCTTGGGGTAGTTTGGAGGTACCCAAATTGGTAAAACTGCTTCCGGGACGCATACCACGATCCCGGCCCTGCATATGCGCCTACTGCTCCGTGATAACTATTGGAGCCGGACTTGGTGACCATCTGAACGATGCCGCCCTGGGCCTTGCCGAACTGAGGCGCGAACCCGTACGACTTGACGTCCACTTCCTTGATGAATGCCAGGTTGATACCGGTGCCCAAAGATCCGTGAAAGCTGTTGAAGGTGCCAAGGCTGCCATACGCCTGGTCGGTGACGGTTACGCCATCAACGACGTACAGGTTCTCAAGACCGGAGGAACCGCCGATGGAGGGATTCGCAGCGCCGGGGCCGTTCTGGTTCGCAGCACCAGCTACCTGCCCGTTTGCAACGCCGGGGGCCGCATAGAAGATGGCGCTGACCTGGCGGGGCATGGGAACGCTGTTGTAAAAGGTGTCGTTCAGGTTTGAATCGATGGCGGTGCTCTCAGTATCAATAGAGACGGCCGAGGCGGAAACTTCAACGGTCTCCGTCGTGTTGCCGATAGGAAGCTTGAAGTTCAAGAGCGAGGAGCCACCGACCAGAACTTCGTTGTGGTTCGACTTGACCGCCTTGAAGCCAGTCTTCTCGACCGCGGCATCGTAGAACCCCGGGATAAGGCCAGAGAAGGTGTAGTGCCCCATGTCATCCGTCGTTGTCACGCGTATGCCCTGAGGGCCGGTCAACGTGACCTTGGCGCCCGTCAAAACCGCGGATGTGGAGTCTGTCACGGTTCCACTGAGGCCGCCCGTAACCGCCCCGCTTTGTTGCGCGGCCATAGGCTGCGCGAGGAACATGGCGACAAACAGGCCCGCAACAAAAATCGAAAGGGCGGTAAACCACATGCGAGGTCCACTGGAAGGTGCACCTTGTAGAGAAGGCTTAGCTTGGAACCGCGAAGATTGCATTGAACTCCTCCGAAGTGAATTGGGACTGGAAGGCTTCTTATGGAAAGCTTCTCAATCCGCGATTTTGTTGCTTCGACTCGGCGGGGGTGAACCCGATTTGCCGGTGATACCAAGAGGGCAAAAACTTACGCGAACGTCGAAGAACTATTAAAAAAGCCACTTTCGCGAAGAATGTGATCGCGCAGTGATAATTCGACAGATTGCACGCGTAGCTGTGTATCTTTATGCACGACATGGGCCAATCTGTTTGGTCCTTGGAGAAATTACTTTTGTTATTGAAACTAAAGTGCTTATTTATATTAGGGTTGTAAAGTCCCGCTTGTGTAAATATGGAAAACCGTATGATCGGTGTGCGAAATCCCAAATACGGGATCTGATGGGGGTGTATTGAGAATCTGGGGGTAGTTTCAGGCGCCGGGAGTTGCGCGCGTTGCGGTATGCTGCTCTGCATGCAGATTACGCTGGCTCATATCGGTGGCCGCCCTGGGGCCAAGGATGAAGTCGATTCGCTGATCCGGACATATTTGGAGCGGTGTTCGACATTTGCGCGATGCCAGACAGAGGCTTTCAAAACCGAGGATGCGCTTTTGGATTGGCTTGAGCGACAACAGGGCCGGACGCCGGCCGTGGCGGTGCTGCTGGACAGCCGGGGGCGGCAGATGAGTTCTGAGGCGTTTGCGGGGTGGGTGGGTGCGCGGCGCGACGAGGGGAGCCAGCATATTGTTTTTGCGATTGGTCCGGCGAGCGGCTGGTCAGAGGCGGGGCGGAAGCGGGCACAACTGCTGCTGTCGCTTGGGCCGATGACTCTGGCTCACGCGCTGGCGCGGCTGGTGATGGCTGAACAGATTTACAGGGCGGTGACGATTCTGACGGGACACCCCTACCATGCGGGGCATTGAGCTGAGCTAGATTAATCGCTTTGCGGAGGCCGATTGAGAAAAGCCCGAATGGGGGACCGTTGGCTGTAAGCTGATAGCTGCGATGAGTGACGCCAGACGAGGATTGGTTCTGATCAATACGGGCCCCGGCAAGGGGAAGACGACCGCGGCGATAGGCACGGCCCTGCGCGCGGTAGGCAACGGAATGCGCGTGCTGATGCTGCAATTCCTGAAAGGGTCGTGGCACTACGGCGAGCTGGATGCGGTGCAGGCGTTTGGAGAGAACTTCGTCCTGAAGCAGATGGGACGCGGCTTTGTGAAGGTGGGTGGCGCAGAGACCGATCCTGAGGACATTCGCATGGTGGAGGCGGCCTGGGCAGAGGCGCGCGAGGCGATCTACTCCGGCGAGTGGGACATGGTGATTCTGGACGAGATCAATTACGCGATCAGCTACAAGATGCTGGACCCGGTGGTGGTGGCCGAGGCACTGCGGGGGCGTCCGGAGATGGTGCATGTGATCCTGACCGGGCGGAATGCGCACCCGCTGCTGGTGGAACTGGCCGATACCGTGACCGAGATGCGGGAAGTGAAACATGCTTACCAGAAGGGGATTCTGGCGCAGCGCGGGATTGAGTATTGAGGGGTCGGCATCGGGGCTGAAGCCCTGACCTACAAGCCACGGCCTACCAATAATCCATGTTTGCGGGCAATCCATTTACAATTGGGGTCTATATGTCCTGGTTCAAGCGAGAGAACGGCGATTACGAATCCGGAGCCGGAGCCGAGAACGGCGCGGATGCTGGCGGCAAGACTGTCCGCACCGAGGGACTGTGGATCAAGTGTCTGGGCTGCCGGGCTGTGATCTGGAAGGCGGAGCTTGAGGCGAACCTGAACGTTTGTCCCAAGTGCCAGCACCACTTCAAAATGAGTGCTCGGCAACGGATAGAGCTACTACTGGAACCGGGCTATCAACTGGTGGACATGGGGCTGCGATCGAACGATCCTCTGAATTTTACGGATGTGAGGCCCTACAAGCAGCGGCTGCGCAAAGCGCAGGAGGCCACGGGGCTGAACGATGCGATTGTGAACGCCGTGGGGAAGATGGGGCCACATGCAGTGGTTGTGAGCGCTATGGAGTATGGGTTTATCGGCGGATCGATGGGCGCCGTGGTGGGCGAGACGATTGCCCGCGCGGTGGACCGTGCGCGGATTAACCGCAAGCCGCTGATTGTGATTGCCGCATCCGGCGGGGCGCGCATGATGGAAGGCGTGGTGAGCCTGATGCAGATGGCTAAGATCTCGTCCACGCTGGCGCAGTTGGACGCGGTGCGGGTGCCTTATATCTGCGTACTGACCGATCCGACCACGGGCGGCGTGACGGCAAGCTTTGCCATGCTGGGCGACTTGAATATTGCCGAGCCGGGCGCTCTGATTGGGTTTGCGGGACCGCGGGTGATCGAGCAGACGATTCGACAGAAGCTGCCCGAGGGTTTTCAGCGGTCTGAGTTTTTGCTGGAGAAGGGCTTTCTGGATGCGGTGGTGCAGCGGCGGGATTTGAAGAGCTACCTGATTCGGGCGCTGGAGTTTTTGAAGGCGTAGCACTCGTGGCGCTGGTAGTTTTCAAACGCATAAAAGAGCCCCGGCACCAGGCCGGGGCTCTTTTTGTGGCGTTTGGCTCGCTGTTTAGAACGAGAACTTGACCACGATGCGGATGTGGCGGTGACCGGAGATGTTTGGCGCGGGATTGTCGAATACGTTCGTGCCGTTGTTGCTGTAGGCGTCGGTATTGATTCCGGAGATCAAGGTGGAGTTCGAAATACCGGCCTCTCCGTGGTTGAAGATGTTGAAGAATTCGCCGCGAACGTCCAATAGCAGTTTCTCGTACACCTTGAATTGACGGGCGATGTTCATGTCCCACTCCTGGTAGCCGGGCGTGAAGAGCGTGTTCCGACTGACCGGTTGGGCCGGGTGGGTTCCGATTGCTGGAATAATCCAGTGAACCTGGCTTTGGGTCACGGTTTCGCAGGGCAGGTAGGTGTACCAGAGGCTCGGTCCGGAACAGAGTGTGCCCCCAGAAGGGCCGCCAGAGTACCAGGAGTCATCGAAGGCGTAGGTTGCCATCGGCGCTTTGGGATTGCCAAGCACAGGTCTGTCGTTCCCAATACCATCGCCGTCTGTGTCGTATCCGTCTTCGACGTTCATGGGGCTGCCGGAGTTGAATTCGCTGACGCCCGCAATTACCCAGCGGTTGACCATGTTGCCCAACACCTGCATTGCGCCCTCGGTGTGCCAGACGGGCGGCGCCCATGTGTACGACAGGACCAGGCGCTGGCGATGGTCATATGCCGATGGGCCCCAATCGGTGACGCCACGCGGCGTTGGATAGCGGCTGAACTGGTAGGAGGACTGGTTGTTAAAGGTGAAGATCTCAGATCCGTCATCCATCGCTTTGGCATAAGTGTAAGAGGCGCGTAGGAGGAAATTGTGATTGATCTTGTGGTCAAGCTGCGCCCACAGTCCCGAATACTCCGAATCGCCCGAGTTGTCGCGGACCAGGATCGAACCTCTGGTTGGGACCACGCGGCTCGAGTAGAACCAGTTGTTGACGAATGGATTCACGTAGGTATTTCCATAGAGGTGCTCGGCGCGCTCGCCCACGTAGCTTACCTGCAGCGATGTCGTCCAGGGAAGCTCCTGCTGGATGCTCAGGTTCCAATGCATGGTCATGGGAGTAAGCAACTTGTTCTTGATCGGATCGGAGGAGTTTGAGGCCAACGGGTTCTTGTTGAGGTTGGCAAATTGCTCATACCAGGAGCCGGTGCCGCGATACGAGTTCGCAGTGGTGCTGCTGTAGATGACGGGCGAGGCCGCGGCCGGAGCCGTGGCCTGGATGTTGTCGATGATATTGGTAAAGACCACGTCGTAGAAGACGCCGAAGCCGGCTTGGATAACGGACTTGCGTGCGCCGAAGACCTCGGGGCTATAAGCGAGGCCGACTCTGGGTCCCCAAGACTTGGTCACGGCCTGCTCGCGGGAATTGCAACTGTTGGTGGGTGACGGGTAGCAGGCGAGCTGGGTCTCGTCAATGCCGGGATACGGGGTGGCCGCTGTGTTAAACGGAGCGCCGGCGTACTCGTAGCGGAGGCCCATGTCGATACTCAGGGTCGAAATTGGACGATAGGTGTCTTCCACAAAGTAGTTCTGGGAATACAGGTTGGGCCGGGCGATTGGGCTGCCGAAGTTCTGTGAAACCGAATTGGTGCTTGGACCGCCGTAGTCGTCGATCAGGTTTGCAAGTCCGCGATAGGTAAAATTCGTTGTGCTGCCTACGACGGGCGTTGACGAGGTGTCGTTGCCAAAAGCGATGGCGCCATAGAAGAGGAAGGGGATCGCGTCTCTGACGCGAATATTCGCCAGGTCGGTGCCAACCTTGATGAAGTGCGGCCCATGGGTCCAGCTCAATGTGTCCTGCAACTGGTATGTGTTGTGAAATCGGCCCTGAGGAATGTTGTTGGGGATGCCATAACCAGTAACATCGGTTACCGAGACGGCGGGCTGGTTATAAAGTGAGTTCGAGGTCGTGCTGCCTGGCAAGCCGAAGATAAAGCCGATGCGGCCATACGAAACGCGGGCGTCGTTTACGAGATGCTGGTTGAACACGTGGGTTTCAACGATACCTGCGTTGTAAGCGGTGCCGTTCTGGTTAGTATCAAACCCCGGCAACTGCCCCGAGACGCTCGTGTCAATGGGAGCGAGATACGACGTGCGGATGAGATGGAGCCGGAGTGTGTCTTTCTTGTTGACGATGTAGTCGCCGGTTAAATCCATCTCCGGGCTCTTGGAATCGTCGCCCACGTTCCGCTGGATGGTTCCGACTTGAACAGTGCCGCGATCAATGCCGGTGGCCGGGTTAGGCCCCAACGGAATTGATGGCTTAGTGTTGAGGGGATTCACGGTGCCGACGAGGCTGCCCCAGGCTGTGAGCAGGTTGGTCAGGCGTGTATTGGCCGGAAGAGCCTTGAGCGTAGTCAGACCGGCAGCAGTGGGAATGGAGAGCACCGAGAGATTGGCGGAAGAATTATAGTAGTCCCACTGATACGAGCCGAAGACGAACAACTTGTTGTGGAAGATGGGACCGCCTACGTCAAAGCCGGGGATGTTTTCGCGATACTTGGTCTGCGACGTGACGCCGTTGAAGTGATCCTGCTTGTCGATTGCGTCAAGGCTATTGTTTTCCGCGCGCTCCCATACAGCACCATGGAATTCATTGGAGCCGCTCTTGAAGATCGTGTTCGAGACCGAACCCGCGCCGTGCCCAAACTCCGCGGTGTAGTTGTCCTGCAGAATCTTTACTTGCCCAACGGCTTCAAGATTCTCCGGCTGAAGTCCCTGGCCGGCGAGGCCGGCATCGTTGTTGTCCTGTCCCTCGATCAAAAAGTTATTAGCGCGCGGGCGACCGCCGCCCACTTCGAAGTTGACGCCATTGCTCATGCCGCCCTGCGTGGCAGGCATGACTCCCGGGAGCGTCAGTGCCAGTTCGTATGGGCTGAGCGAGGCGATTGGCAGGTTGCCAATCTCTAGTGCGCTGATGGTGCCTGAAAGCTGGGCGTTGTCGGTATTAAGCGCGGCATTGTCGGCTGAGACCTCGACGACCTCGGTGGCTTTCCCCACATTGAGAGTGATGTTGGCGGTAATGATGGATGTGCCGGGAACCACCAGGCCCTTGTGTACAGCAGTCTGATAGCCAGTGGCTGAAACGGAGATGTCGTACGTCCCAGGCAGAACCGATTCGATTCTGAAGTTGCCCTGCTGATTAGTCATTGTTGTGCGAGTGGCGCCGGTCTGAAGAGACGTGGCGCTCACGTTCGCTCCAATGACCACGCCGCCAGACACGTCAGTGACCGTGCCGATCACTGTGCCGTTCGAAGTTTGGGCACTGGCAACCGAGACACTGGCAACCGAGACAAAGATTGAAGCGAAGAGAACCAATGCTTTTATGAAAAGGTTTCTCATGGGAAAATCCATCTCCTTGGGCTACTGTGTTGGCGTACAGTGTTGACTAAAATACAGGGTTTCGTGGGAAGCTTTTGGGTATTTGTATGCAATTTGGTTGCCATGTGATTAAACTCAATGTTTGCATAAGGTTAAACGCTTTGGATTTAGGGAAATATCCGTAGAATTGTATATTAATATGATAAATAATATATTCAAGCCAATTGTCTGATGATTCATGGGTTAAGGCTGGGTGCTTTGTCAGCTCCACTCCATACGATGCGATGCGGCGGTGAGCTTTGGTCGAACCCCCGGCTGGGGTACCTTGTATCACTACCGACCGCAAACCGCTGCTGAGAAATCAGATGCGCATGGGCATGAGGACGTAGCGGTACTTGTACTCAGCTTCGGGGTCTTCGGGGCGCATCTGGCCAGCGGACTGGGAGTCCTTGAACTCGAGACGCACTTCGCCTTCGTTGCTGAGAGCCTTGAGGAAATCGAGGATGTAGATGGAGTTGAAGCCGACCATGATGGGGTCGCTGGAGTAGGGCGTGTCGATGGTGTCTTCGCTCTCGCCGGACTCTGTGGAGTTGGCGCTGATCTTCAGCTCGTTACCTTCAAGGCGGAGACGGATTGCGCCGGAGCGCTCGTCGGCGAATTGGGCGACGCGCTGGATGGCGGCAGAAAGTTCGCTGCAACGGACGACGGCGAACTTGGTATTCTCACGCGGCATGACAGCTTCAAAGTTGGGGAACTGGCCGGTGAGCTTGCGGGTGCTCAGGGTGCGATGGCCGATGCGGAAGAAGAGCGTGTGCTCGTCGTCGGCAAACTCGACCTTGTCGGCGTCGGTGTTGTTGAGCAACTGCTGGAGTTCCTGAAGGGCCTTGCGGGGAATCAGGATGCGCTTTTCGCCGCTGATGCCTTCGAGGTTCTCATTGGGCTTTTCGACGTAGGAGAGGCGGTGGCCGTCGGTGGCGACCATGGCGAGCGACTCGGCCTTGAGGACCAGCAGGGCGCCGTTGAGAGTATAGCGCGACTCCTCGTTGGAGATGGCGAAGATGGTGCGGGCGATGAGGGTCTTGAGCGCGATGAGCGAGATGCTGGTGACGGCGACGGTGGGGAACTCGGGAACCTGGGGATAGTTGGCGCGGGCCATGCCGACGATTTTGGTGTTGGAGCGGCCGCTGCGGATCTGGACCCAGTGGTTCTCAAGCAGTTTGATGGAGATGTCGCCATCGGGCAAGAGCTTGATGTAGTCGTAAAGCTTGCGCGCGGGGATGGTGCAGGAGCCGGGCTTTTTGACTTTGACGGCGGCGCTGGTGCGGATGGCCTGGTCGAGGTCGGTGGCGGTGATGTTGAGCCGGTCGTCCTCGGCTTCGAGAAGGAAGTTGGAAAGAATCGGAATGGTGGTTTTGCGCTCAACCACGCTTTGCGTTGCCGTGAGTTCCCTTACCAGATCCTGGCGGCTAACAGTAATTTCCATCGCTGCCCCCTGTGCGGCCGGCTTCTCGACTTCGGTTTCACTGATCGGCATACGTTTTCCTTCGCTCTAGAAGCCACTTTACCGCACTGGCCACACTCTACAACACTCTGCCGCGCGGCGGAAGTGGCTGTCTTTTCTTCTTCTTGATTGTATTCATCCTGGCGTTTATGTGCGCGTGGAAAACAGGGACAGTTCTCTGGATTACAGGGATTGGCTGGATTTGACGCGTTGCGATGGAGCTGACGCTGCGGGTTGGGGATTTTGTGCAGGGAGTTTTGGGAAGACGGCTGGCGTGCGCGACGGGTAGTAGGAAAAGGATAAGAGATTAAAGAAAAAGATAGTAGTACCCGTAGTTCAGTGAGGAAAAGTGGGAAAGCTTCCGAAGTGGTTGGTGGAGAGAGAGTTGAGTTGGTGCGGAGTTTTCCAAATCCTGGCTGTGCAATTCTGGAGTTTTGGAAAACAGGGTTTGAGGGGTGGTGTGGAGACCTCAGTTTCCCACGTCTCCCACAGGGGAGCGGAAAAGGGCTGTGTAAAGCGGACCGATTGTGTGAAAAGGTGGTGCGGATAGGCATGGAATCAGGGGTTGCGAGAGACGCGTCCTGCACAGAGAGCGAAGGTTAAGCAAACACTTTTTGGGCGAGGGAAACAGGCGGAGAGCGTGCGTGGCTCGCGCGTTTCCGGAGATGGCGATGGGTGCGATTGGTTCCCATTTCTGTACGAGGAGCGTAGGGAAGTGAGTTTTGGAGTAAGAAAATAATTTGTGCGAGGCTAGACTTTGAGTAAGCGAATTGAACAGAACGGGGAGTTTTGGAGATGAGCATGGACATCGGGCGCCTGGAAAAAGAGTTGGTGCAGATGTCGGCCGAGGGTGCGCCAGGGCGCGAGTTTTGCGAGGCGATCTCTGAGTTGGCGGGTACGGGAAGGTTTGCGCGGTTGAGGGATGTGCTTCCGGGGATTGTGTATGACGAGCTCTGGGCGCGCTACCAGCAGGATCCTGCGGCTTTTGTGGTCAGTTGGCACTCGTTGGCGCAGGAGATGCGGCAGGGCTTTGTGCAGCATGCGCGGCAAAGGCTGACTTCGCTGACGCGGTTGCAGCAGGCAGGCTACGGCGAGGATACGCCAGCGTGGCAGAAGATTCAGCGGGCTCTGGATGGGCAACAAAACGACCTGTTGCGTGCGGCCTTTGCGATGGAGTTGCTGGAGCTGGTGGAACCGGCCGTGGTGAGGGCGACACACTTGCGGGAGTGCGTGGTGGCTTCAGCTAGTTCAGAGGAGGCGGACCGGTATCTGGACGAAGCGACGCGCTGCTACTTCTTTGGTTTGTTTACAGCCTGCGCGGTGATGTGCCGTTCGGTGCTGGAAGAGGCGATCAAACAAAAGCTGCCGGCAGGGTTGGCGCGGCAGGTTCGGACGCGGTATCGCAATGTGGCGACCCTGGGCAACCTGCTGCACGAGGTGAACAACAATCTGGTACTGACAGGGATCGATGGGGATTTTCCAGCGCTGGCGAATAAGGTGAACGATGTGGGCAAGAAGGCGGTTCATCAGGGGTTGTTGTCAGAGGATGAGGCGCGCGAATGCCTGCAGGATGCCCGCCTGGCGATGCAATTGTTGTTGCGGAATTGAGCACATTGGGACGTGGTTTTGGATGCGGCTTTTATACTTGAGCTTGCATGTCCTACGCAGCGGCCATCGATGAACTGAACGCCATGGTGCCGGAGCTCTATACGAGCGGGGGACACCCGCGGCGCAAATTCTCGCTGAATGAGATTGGTGTGCTTCTGGGTGCGCTGGGTAATCCGCAGAGGGCATTCCCCTTGGTGTTGATTGCGGGGACCAACGGTAAGGGCTCGACGGCGGCGACGCTGGCTTCGATTCTTACGGCCTCGGGGCTACGTACAGGGCTCTATACTTCGCCACATCTTGTGCGGGCCAATGAACGCATCCGCATGGATGGCGTGGAGATTGCGGACGACAGTTTTGCGAGGCTCTATTTTCGCGTGCATGATGCGGCGCAGCAGTTGGTGCTGGATGGACGGCTACCGCAACTACCGAGCTACTTCGAGGTTCTGACTGCGCAGGCATTGCTGTATTTTGCTGAGGCAAAGGCAGAGATCGCTGTGCTGGAAGTGGGGATGGGTGGGCGGCTGGATGCGACCAATATTGTGGAGCCGCTGGTTTCGGTGATTACGGATATTTCACTGGACCACATGGAATGGCTTGGATCGACTATCTCTGCGATTACACGGGAGAAGGCGGGGATTCTGCGGCGGGGCGGAACGATGATTACGCTGCCGCAGCACCCGGAGGCGAACCAGGTTCTGGGCGAGGTGGCGACCGGGCTGGGAGCGCGCGGAGTGAGTGCGGCTGCATACGTGCCGGACAGCGGCGTGGTTGGCCCTTATCGGGTTGAGGCGCTGGGAGCAGAGATTGAGGTCGATTCGCCACTTGTGGGTGCGCATCAACAGCGGAACCTGGCTCTGGCTATCGCGACTGCGGTGGAGCTGGCAGGGAAGCATGGTTTTCCGATTACACCGGCAAGCATTGCGCAAGGGATTCGTGAGACGCGCTGGCCAGGGCGGTTGGAGCGGATTGAACGGCACGGCGTGAAGTGGATTCTGGATGTGGCGCATAATCCCGCAGGGGCCTGGGCTTTGCGCGCCGGACTACGCGGTGCGTTGGGAGACGAGAAGCCGCGGACGCTGGTCTTTAGTTGCCTGCGCGATAAGCCGGTGGCGGAGATGGCGCAGATTCTGTTTCCTCTTTTCGATCGGGTGATTCTTGCGCCGATTCATTCTGCGCGGGCGGCGGGCATGGATGATTTGCAGGCGGCCGCAAGAGCGACCGGAACCGCAGCGGTTGCGGCAGAGTCGGTGGGCGAGGCGCTTGACGTAGCAGAGAAGGGCGCGCAGGGCGGAGCGATTGTTGTCTCCGGGTCGGTGTACCTGGTGGGCGAGGCGCGTGGTTTGCTGCTCGGCACAGAAAGGGCACAGGCATGAGCGCGAGGCCCAATCCTCTGCCGCGGCTATACCGCTGGCGTACGAACGTGGTGCAGATTCCGCTTCTGACGTTGATTACGGTTATCTGTGGATCGCTTTCGCTGCTGGTGTCGTTGATGGAAAAGAGCGGCCGCGTGCAGCACCGGATAGCGAGGTTCTGGGCGCGTAGCCTGGTGTGGGGGTCCTGCTGCTCGATCAAGGTGCGCGGGATGGAGAACCTGCGCAAGCAGCCGGTCGCTGTTTACGCATCGAACCATACCTCGTACATGGATACGCCCGTGATTTTTGCAACGCTGCCGTTTCAGTTTCGCATTCTCGCGAAGAAAGAGTTGTGGCCGATTGTGTTCATCGGGTGGTATTTGAACCGTTCGGGGCAGATCCCTATCGATACGGCGAATCCACATGCAACACTTTCGAGTCTCAGTTTTGGCGTGAAGGCGCTGCGGGCGGGCATGCCGCTGTTCGTCTTCCCAGAGGGTGGGCGGACGGAGACAGGCGGGCTGAAGCCGTTTCTTTCCGGGGCGGCTTACCTGGCCATTCGTGCGCAGGTGCCGCTGGTGCCGGTCGCGCTGAGCGGGGTCTACGATCTGCTGCCGATTCATACGCGGCATTTGTATCCAGGCGAGCTGACAGTCAGTGTGGGAGCGCCGATCGAGACCAAGGGGATGACACCGCGCCAGACAGAGGAGTTGAATGCGCGTCTGCGCGCGGCGATCGAAGGGTTGCTGGAGCCGGAGTGTTTGCCGGGTTGCGATTCTTCTATTGAGGATGGCGCTTTGCCTGCGGGCAACTGAGACTTGGCCAACTCTGTTCGTTGCGAGGCGTCTCTGATTACACTGAGGTCTCCATGTCTGTGACGATTGCCATTCCCGAACCTACAGGCAGCGATGCGGCGTATAACGCGCGTGCGCTGCCGCAGTATATTGCGGCCCTGGAGGCGGCAGGCGCAACGCCAGTAGTGGTGCCACTGAACGAGCCGCAGGAGTACGTGGCGCGGCTGTTGGCCGGAGTGCAGGGAATTCTGCTGCCGGGTAGCGGCTTCGATGTGGACCCGGAGAGATATGGCGAGGCGCGCATCCCGGAGTGCAGCCCGGCCGACCCGGCGCGCACGGCTGTGGACGAGTTGATTCTGCAGGATGCCTTTAATCTGCGCAAACCGATTCTTGCCATTTGTCACGGTGCGCAGACATTGAATGTCTGGCGCAGTGGGTCGCTTGTTCAGGATCTGCGGACGGTCGTGAATCACAGGCCAGGGAGGGAAGTTGTGGAAGCGCATGCGGTGCGGATTACGCAGGGGTCTCGGTTGAGCCGGCTTCTGCCGGCTGATGGGTGGCTTGAAGTGCAGGTGAATTCAAGCCACCACCAGGCGATCCGCACGCCCGGCGACAAACTGCTGGTGACGGCGGTGTCTCCGGTGGACGGCGTGATTGAGGGGGTCGAGTTGGACTCCGCGGATCACTTTGTGCTGGGGGTGCAATGGCATCCAGAACGGACTTATGTGCAGAGCGCTGTTTCTCGCGCGATCTTCGCGGAGTTTGTGCAGGCCGCTCAGGCTTGGCAGGCACCGAGGATTGATGAATCGGTGTCTCGGTTATGAGCGGGACGGGAAGTTCTGCAGGCGAGCGGCTGAACGAGCTTTTGTCGAACGCGGGGCTGGCGCAACTGGACACGGCGAAGGCTGGACAATTTGAGGTCTATCTTTCGCTATTTGTTCGCTGGTCTGCTAAGATAAACCTCACGTCGGTTCGGGATGAGGAAGGCATTCTCTCTCGGCATCTTATTGAATCTATTGCCTGTGCGCGGGCGCTGCCGACTGGAATCTCGACGCTGCTGGACCTTGGTTCAGGTGGTGGGTTTCCTGGGATTCCGATTGCACTTTGCCGGCCGGAGATTGCGGTGACTCTGGCCGAGTCGCAGGGTAAGAAGGCGGCGTTTCTGCAGGAGGCGGTGAGGGTGCTGGGGATCTCGGCGAAGGTCCATGGGCAACGGGCGGAGCTACTGGCGACGCGTTTCGATTGCGTGACATTGCGCGCAGTGGACCGAATGGCGAAGGCTGTGGCCGTGGCGGGTGAGTTGGTTGCGCCCGGCGGCTGGCTGGCGTTGATGACAACGCGCGGAGAACTGGCAGAATTGCAGAATGCGGCGGGAGCAGGGTTTTCCTGGTCCAGTGTGGTGCAACTACCCGGTGGCGATGAGCGGTTGCTGGCACTTGGGGAGCGAGACGTCAGTTTGCCAGTTTGATCTGCGCCAGTTTGCGGATGGCTGGGAGGTCTTTTGCGCTCTTAATGACCAGGCGCAGACCTGTTCCCTCGGCGTAATGCGGAGCTTCGTCCAGGAGCTTGAGGACTGGTTTCGGAAGGCTGCTTTTGCGGGCGGCGGCCATAGCTCTGTCGCCCAGGACAAAGGACACTCGGAAGCAGCCATTGCATGGACCGAGATAGGCGATGCGGCGCTTCTTGAATATGAGCAGAAGTGTCCAGCCGTACTTCGCTCCAGAGGACTTCCATTCCTGGTCGGAGACGCCCTGCTCTTTGGCGAACCAATCGACGAGCTGATTCCAGAGTGTTGACGTTGGGCCGAGGGAGAAAGAAAGCTCTTCGGGAGTAGGGGGTAGGGTCCTGCCGATGAATGCGTTCGGGAGGTCCATCTTGCTGCTTCCATTCCAGGGAAGGCTTTTCTAAGCGACCTTAATCAGAATAGCGCTTAGGGCAGGAACGTTGCACCTGAACTGAGAACCGGTAAGGCTGAGGGTGTAGGCGGCGGCAGGGGATAATGTTCCGTCGATATTGAGGCTGACACCCTGGATGCTGACGCCGCTGGCTCGGCCGCTGTAGTAGGAGTTGCATCCAGCCATGCGGTAGGGAATGCCTATGGGCTTGGCGCCGCTGTTGAGGGTGTGGCCACGTCGCTGGCGAGGATGGCGGCACGGTACTGTCCCCAAAGGGCGAGGAATTGCGAGAGGGATCAGTTGCCGGCATAGTAGCCGCCGGTGTTGTCGAAGAGGTCGGGCTGGTTACCGATCTCGGTGCTGATCAGAGAGGAGCCGATCGGCTGGTAGGCGTATGCGACCTCGGCAGCAGCAAGGGCGGGGTGGTGGCGCCTGTGGCCGACCGGCCGAGGTTGATGCCATAGAGACATTGCCATCCCGCTGGTTTGACGAAGGCGACTAAGACAGTGACATCGCTGGGTGCGACCTGCCCCGAGGTCTGGCCAGATCCGGAGGCGTTCCAGATTGTTTGGTCTACGGAGTTGCCGCCGATGCGCAGGACGCTGGCAGCTAATCGCTTGAAGAGACCGATAAGGTTGGTATTGGAGGTGTCGATAAGGGGAGCGGGGGTATTGGTTGGGGGGATACTGAAGACGGGTTCTGCGAGTTCGTAGTTGAAGGGGCACCGCACACTGCAAGCAGGGATGAGGCGGCTAGAGTGGCGGCAAGTTGGATGAATTCTCTGCGCGTGAGGGTGGGGGAAGAGGAAGCGGATTAAGGGCACCTGGATGATGGGGGCATTGACGGGACAATGTTGGCTCTTTTGGCAAGTGGCCGCTGTGTTCGTTGATGGAGGATTGTCTTGTGATCGGAAGGGGATTGCGGACGGCAGGGATTAGGTTTTGTCTGCGGCGGCAGGGTTTGTTCCACGTGGAACATTCTTTGGAGGCGGGGCCGAAATGGGAAATGTTCCACGTGGAACACAAGCTCAAATCGCCCAGATTGGTCTAGGTTCAAAACGGGACACCGCCCAGCGTGAACTAAATCGCAGCACAAAATCGAGGGAGTTTTCCACTGATCGGCGGTTTTACTGCCGCTGCGGAAGACTTCGGGATAATTGCCTCGAACCTCTTGCATGTCTTACGTTTGTCCCAGGCTGGCCAGCCCCGCGCCAAAGAGCTTTCCACAGCTTCGCCCGATTCTCCACATGTCAATCGCCTATCCGCAAATCGCCCTATCCTTTTACTCTTGAAAGCCATGGGCAAGATTCTCGGTATCGTCAACCAAAAAGGCGGAGTTGGCAAAACCACCACTGCGATCAATTTATCTGCATGCCTGGCGCTGGAAGGATTGCGCGTTCTCCTCGCGGACTGCGATCCTCAAGCAAACGCCACTTCAGGCATCGGTTTCCAGCGTGACGACAACCGCCGCTCGGTGTATGAGGTGTTGATGGGTGACTACCCGGCGGAACAGATTATTCTGCCCACCGCGATCGATACGCTCTGGCTATTGCCTGGATCGAAGAATCTGACAGGTGCGAATCTTGAGCTGGCGGGCGCTGAAGATAGAGCGCTCCGGTTACGCCACGCTCTCGAGCCACTCAAGAGCAGCTACGACCTGATCATTCTGGATTGCCCGCCGGCGTTGGACTTGCTGACTTTGAACGTTCTCTCCGCAGCCGAAACGCTCATTGTTCCCATGCAGGCTGAGTACTTTGCCCTGGAAGGGATCTCGGAGCTGATTTCTACGCTGGAGCGGGTGCGCGCCTCCTTCAATCCCGACTTGAATATTGAGGGTGTTCTGTTGACGATGTACGACGATCGCACCAACCTCGCACAACAGGTCACAGAGACGCTACGCGAATACTTCCGTGAACGGCTCTTCAAGACTGTGATTCCGCGTAATATCCGTTTGGCGGAGGCTCCGAGTCACGGCAAACCAGTGGCCCTTTACGATTCCCGCTCGCGCGGGACCGAGGCCTACTTTGAATTGGCGGGAGAGTTTCTCGCACGAAACAAGATCGAGAGTCCGAGAAGCGCCGAGCGCAAGGCCCAAGCGGCTTCCAGGCCCGCGCCTAAAGTCACTTTCTGGCCCTATTCCTGAGCGCAGTAGAACGCGTCGAATAGCGACTATTTCCCAAACCTCTCGTGCAACGCTGGCATCAACAGCCGTAATGAAGGAATCTGAAGATGAACATTGCCGCCACAGACACAAAACGCCGCGCCCTGGGCAAGGGCCTCGACTCACTGCTTCCGCGGGCGCATGCACCCGCAGCCTCACCCGCCGAGCCGGAAGGCGGCAGACCACGCGAAATTCCGCTGGAACAGATCGATCCCAACCCATTCCAGACGCGTTCGCAGATGAACGAGGAGCAGTTGGCCGAGCTGGCGGCGTCGATTACGGCGAATGGAGTTGTTCAGCCGATCCTTGTACGTCCGCTCTTAAGCGGTCGCTTCCAACTGATAGCAGGAGAGCGGCGGTGGCGCGCCTCGCAACTGGCGGGCAAAGCCACGATTCCGGCGATTCTGCGCCAGGTCTCCGACGAGCAGGCGATGGAAATCACCATCGTCGAAAACCTGCAACGCGCCGATCTGAATCCGATGGAGCAGGCACGGGCGTTTGAACGGCTTGCGCGCGAGTTTCACATGACGCAGGAGCAGATGGCCGTGCGGACGGGCAAGGATCGCGCCACCGTTGCCAACTTTCTGCGCCTGCTGCGTTTGCCGAGTTCGGTACAAGCGCGCGTCGAGTCGGGCGAGCTTAGCTTCGGTCATGCGCGTACATTGCTGGCTTTCGAACATGCGGAGGAGATTGAGAAGGCAGCGCAAAGGGTGTGCGCACTTTCGCTTTCTGTTCGCCAAACAGAAAACTATGTGCAAGGGCTCCTGCACCCGGAAAGGGCAGTGAAAAAAGAGCCTAAACCTGAGCCGCCTGTCGATCCTAATATCCGCGAAGTTCAGGAGCGGTTGCAGCGCGCCCTAGGATTGAAGGTCCACATAGAGGATCACAATGGCCGCGGCAAGGTGATTATCGAGTACGGCCGCCTGGAAGATTTCGACACACTTTTGGAGCAGTTGGCAGGGGACTAGAAGAAGTTGGCATTGAAGTGTGTAAAATCTGATAATCTGATTTTATGAGGGAGATGGTCATTAGCGTGACCCAGGCAGCTCGCAATTTTGCCGATTGCGTCAATCGGGTCCGCTACCAAGGCACATCCTTTGTCCTTCATAAGAATGGTGTTCCGGTTGCTCGTCTTGTTCCGGTGCAGTCGACCTCTGACGCACGGGAGCCACTGGCCGCTGCGCTGCTCGATGAGCGGAATGATGCCTTTCAGCATGAAAAAGAAGGCGCCGTAGAGTTTACTGAGCGCGCAGAGCAGCCCAAGGATTCGCGGCCACCGGCTCTACCGAAGCGACCAGTTCTGAACTGGTGAGGTAGAATTCTCCTTCTCTCTTCTTGAAGGAGCACCGATGATTCTGTTTCTCAGCAAGTCCTGCCGCTGGTCTCTCTCAATTGTATTGCTGCTTGCTTTTGTCCCAACCTTTTGCTCTGGGCAAAACGAGCCACGCTGGACAGAGGCGCAGGCCAACGCCTGGTACGCCGCGCAGCCATGGCAGGTGGGCGCGAATTTTCTTCCTTCCACGGCGATCAACGAGCTGGAGATGTGGCAGGCGGATACCTTCGATGCCGTGACCATCGATCGCGAACTGGGCTGGGCAGAAGGCATCGGCATGAACACGATGCGCGTCTTCCTCCACAACTTGCTTTGGGAGCAGGACCCGAAGGGATTCGAGCAGCGCATCGATGTGTTTTTGACCATCGCGGCACGGCATCACATTCGACCGGTCTTTGTACTCTTCGACTCCTGCTGGGAGCCGTTTCCAAAACTTGGTCCGCAGCATCCACCTATTCCTGGCGTGCACAATTCTGGTTGGGTGCAGGCGCCGGGTGCGGCGGTACTCGCCGATCCCTCGCAGTATCCGCGCCTTGAGAACTACGTAAAGGGAGTGGTGGGCGCATTTGCGAACGACCCGCGCATTCTGGCCTGGGATTTGTGGAACGAGCCGGACAACGGCAACGACAGCTCCTATGCAAAGGGGGAGCCAAAGAACAAGAACGAGATCATTCTTGACCTGTTGCCGCAGGTGTTTGCCTGGGCTCGCGCCACTCACCCAACACAGCCACTGACCAGCGGCCTGTGGCACGGCGACTGGGCCTCGCTCGACAAGATGCCGCCGCTGGCGCGCGTTCAGATTGAGCAGTCCGACGTGATCAGCTTTCACAATTACGGTTGGCCCGAGGAGTTCGAGCAGCGCATTCAGCAGTTGCAGCAGTTTCACCGGCCTCTGATCTGCACCGAATACATGGCGCGCGGGGCAGGTAGCCTGTTCGATACCGTTCTTCCGGTCGCGCACAAATACCGCGTCGGCGCTATCAACTGGGGCCTGGTGGCGGGCAAGAGCCAGACGTACCTGCCCTGGGATTCATGGCAGCGTCCATATGTGGATCAACAGCCGACCATCTGGTTCCATGATGTCTTTCATGCGGACGGCACACCTTATCGCCAGCGTGAAGTGGAGATCATTCGTAGTCTGATCGCGGAGAAGTGAAATTGCGCGCGTTCGGGCGCCTAAACTGGTCCGTCTTGAATCGTTGGCCGGGCTAGGGCCTGTCATCTAATTCCCAGGGTGCAGCGTTGGGAGAGAAAATCGGGCCAGACGAAGCCGAGCCCGAAGGCTGTGGCGGCCCCACCGTCGAGGGCGAGAATGAAGTATGGCCCGATTTTCTCCACAACCCTCCGGGCCGGGGCCAGTTTTCCCGATTTCT